>Ga0123342_1002543_pt1 | contig 30222 bp, 17 predicted proteins | sample Turbeawhitnodule_FD_89960 | JGI IMG/M metagenome (GOLD analysis project Ga0123342, IMG submission 89960) | Root nodule microbial communities of legume samples collected from Mexico - Turtle bean Mexico white nodule | ecosystem: Host-associated > Plants > Roots > Nodule | place: Mexico: Nepantla... | reverse complement strand
TCTGGGCCTCAAATCTCAGCCAAAACTCAATAGACACAGTGACGAACGTCTGGTAAAAATTTCAGACCAAAACACCCAAGGAGTAAGGCGTAGTAAGTCCTAGACCGAGAGTGAACAAAACTGATTTTCCGAAAACAAAACGTCCAGGATTTTCTTCCTCGTATCTCCTTTTTGTGATTCTTATAAGGGCGTGCCTCCTTACTTGGGTGCAAACAACATATGGAAGTACTTGTGTGAACTTTTCCAGCGCAATACGGACCCAGAATAAAAATTGCCGAATGTATGGCGAAATTTCACATGTTTTGGTTGAGGAGCCTTGGTTTGCACAAAATTTCCGAAAAATTCTCCCAAAATAGTTTTTTCTTGAAATTCCACTTAAGAATCTCCTCTGAATTTGCGACAAAACTCGACAAATTTCAGGTCAAACCGATGAGTATTCGCCCACGAAAAAAATCAAACAGTTTCCCACACAAACGAACCTTCCTTTCAGCCCTGGAAGTGATCAATAAAAAATTTATTGCCAATCTTGTGGGACGAATTTGGGCCTCAAATCTCAGCCAAAACTCAATAGACACAGTGATGAACGTCTGGTAAAAATTTAAGACGAAAACACCCAAGGAATAAGGCCTAGTAAGTCCCAGACCCAGAGTGAACAAAACTGGTTTTCTGAAAACAAAACGTCTTGGATTTTCTTCCCCGTATCTCCTTTTTGTGATTCTTTTAAGGACGTGTCTCCTTACCTGGGTGCATTCAACATATGGAAGTACTTGTGTGAACTTTTCTAGCGCAATACGGACCCAGAATAAAAATTGCCGAAAGTTTGGCGAAATTTCACAAGTTTTGGTAGAGAATAGCATTGGTTTGCACAAAATTTTCGAAAAATTCTCCCGAAATAGTTTTTCCTGAAATTCCATGTAAGAATCTCCACTGAATTTGGCACAAAACGCGACAAATTTCAGGTCAAATGGATGAGTATTCGCCCACGAAAAAAATCAAACAGTTTCACACACAAACGAACCTTCCTTTCAGCCCTGACAGTGATCAATAAAAAATTTATTCCAATCTTGTGGGACGAATCTGGGCTTCAAACCTCAGCCAAAACTCAATAGACACAGTGTCGAACGTCTGGTAAAAGTTTCAGAACAAAACACCCAAGGAGTAAGGCGTAGTAAGTGCCAGACTGAGAGTTCACAAAACGGGTCTCCGAAAAGAAAACGTCCTGGATTTTCTTCCCCGTATCTCCTTTTTGTTATTGTTTTATGGACGTGTCTCCTTACCTGGGTGCAAACAACATATGGAAGTACTTTGCGAACTTTTTTAGCGCAATACGGACCTAGAATAAAAATTGTCGAAGGTAGGGTGAAATTTCACAAGTTTTGGTAGAGGATATCCTTGCCTTGCACAAAATTTCCGAAAAATTCTCCCAAAATAGGTTTTTCCTGAAATTCCACGTAAGAAACTCCACTGAATTTAGGACAAAACGCGACAAATTTCAGGTCAAACGGATGAGTATTCGCCCATGAAAAAAATCAAGCAGTTTCGCACACAATCGAACTTTCCTTTCAGCCCTGGCAGTGATCAATAAAAAATTTATTGTCAATCTTGTGGGACGAATCTGGGCTTCAAATCTCAGCCAAAACTCTATAGACACAGTGTCGAACGTCTGGTAAAAATTTCAGACCAAAACACCTAAGGAGTAAGGTGTAGTAAGTCCCAGATCGAAAGTGAACAAAACTGGTTTTCCGAAAACTAAACGTCTCGGATTTTCTTCCCAATATCTCCATTTTGTGATTCTTTTATGGACGTGCCTCCTTACCTGGGTGCAAACAACATATTGAAGTACTTGTGTGAACTTTCTCAGCATAATACGGACCCAGAATGAAGCGAAATTTCACAAGTTTTGGTACAGGATAGCCTTGTTTTGCGTGAAAATATCTGAAAAATTCTTCCGATATAGTTTTTCCTAAAATTCCACGTAAGAACCTGCACTAAATTCGCGACAAATCGTGACAAATTTCAGGTCAAACGGATGAGTATTCGCCCACAAAAAAAATCAAACAGTTTCGCACACAAACGACCTTCTCTTCAGCCCTGGCAGTGATCAATAAAAAATTTATTGCCAATCTTGTGGGACGAATCTGGGCCTCAAATCTCAGCCAAAACTGAATAGACACATTGACGAACGTCTGGTAAAAATTTCATACCAAAACACCCGAGGAGTAAGGTGTAGTAAGTCCCAGACCGAGAGTGAACAAAACTGGTTTTCCGAAAACAAAACGTCCTGGCTTTTCACCATTGTATCTTCTTTTTGTAATTCATTTATGGGCGTGCCTCATTATCTGGGTGCAAACAACACATGAAAGTACTTGTGTGAATTTTTGCAGCGCCGTACGGATGCAAAATAAAAATTGCAGAAAATAGGGCGAAATTTTACAAGTTTTTGTATAGGATAGTCTTGCTTTGCACAAAATTTCCGAAAAATTATCTCGAAATAATTTTTTCCTGAAATTCCACGTAAGAATCTCCACTGATTTCGGGTTAAAACGCGACAAATTTCAGGTCAAACGGATGAGTATTCACCCAAGAAAAAAATCAAACAGTTTCACACACAAACTAACCTTCCTTTCAGCCCTGGCAGTGATCAATAAAAAATTTATTGCCAATCTTGTGGGACCAATCTGGGCCTCAAATCTCAGCCAAAACTCAATAGCCACGGCGAGGAACGTCTGGTAAAAATTTCAGACCAAAACACCAGAGTAGTAAAGCGTAGTAAGTCCCATACAGACAGTAAACAAAACTGGTTTTTCGAAAAAAAAACGTCCTGGATTTTCTTCCCCGTATCTTCTTTTTGTGATTCGTTTATGGACGTGCCTCATTACTTGGGTGCAAAAAACACATGAAAGTACTTGTGTGAATTCTTTGATCGCAGTACGGATGCAGAATAAAAATAGCAGAAAGTAGGCAGAAATGTCACAAGTTTTGGTAGAGGATAACCTTGGTTTGCGCGAAAATTTCTGAAAAATTCTCCCGAAATATTTTTTCCTGAAATTCCACGTAAAAATCTCCACTGAATTCGGGACAAAATGCGACAAATTTCAGGTCAAACGGATGAGTATTTCCCCACGAAAAAATCAAACAGTTTCACACACAGACGAACCTTGCTTTCAGCCCTGGCAGTGATCGATAAAAATTTATTGTCATTCTTGTGGAACAAATCTGGGGCTCAAATCTCACCCAAAACTCAATAGACACGGCGATGAACGTCTGGTAAAAATTTCAGACCAAAACACCCATGGAGTAAGGCGTAGTAAGTCTCAGACCGAGAGTGAACAAAACTGGTTTTCCGAAAACAAAACTTCCTGGCTTTTCTTCCCCGTGTCTTCTTTTTGTGATTCATTTATGGACGTGCCTCATTACCTGGGTGCAAACAACACATGAAAGTTCTTGTGTGAATTTTTTCAGCGCAGCACGGACAGAGAATAAAATTGTAGTAAGTACGGCAAAATTTCACAAGTTTTGGTACAGGATAGCCTTGTTTTGCGTGAAAATATCTGAAAAATTCTTCCGATATAGTTTTTCCTAAAATTCCACGTAAGAACCTGCACTAAATTCGAGACAAATCGTGACAAATTTCAGGTCAAACGGATGAGTATTCACCCACCAAAAAAATCAAATAGTTTCACACATAAACGAACCTTCCTTTCCGCCCTGGCAGTGATTGATAAAAAATTTATTTTCAATCTTGTGGGACGAATCTGGGGCTCAAATCTCAGCCAAAACTTAATAGCCACGGCAACGAACATCTGGTAAAAATTTCATACCAAAACACCCAAGGAGTAAGGCGTAGTAAGTCCCAGACCGAGATTGAACAAAACTGGTTTTCCGAAAACAAAACGTCCTGGCTTTTCTTCCCTATATTTTTTTTTTGTTATTCGTTTATGGATGTGCTTCATTACCTTGGTGCAAACAACATATGAATGTACTTGTGTGAATTTTTTCAGCGCATACGGACGCAGAATAAAATTTTCAGAAAGTAGGATGAAATTTCACAAGTTTTGGGAGAGGATAGTCCTGAAGCAAAACAAAGTTTACATGAACTCCACATTACCCTTACTCATACTTATCAAATCAGATTCCCTTTCATGTTAACTTGGTTTAAATCAATCTTTTTAAAATTTTTTGATGTGGTTTAGTTATCTTTGGGAATCGCTCTTTAATTTAGTGGAAAACCATGACCAATAAATATTGGTAATTGATCCATTGAGTATATTCAATGATTGATATTCCAAAGTCTTGGAATTATATATTTCTTGAACACTTTGAAACTCAACCTAGAAAGTTGTAGATAAGCATTAATTATTCACTATCTCTTTACAAAGAAGTCTTCCTTTCATTTTCTATATAAAGGGAACTTGTGAGTAAGAGAAAGGCCAACAAGGGAGAAGAGCAACATACAGAGAAATGAGAGAATAGATATCCACCATAGCGTGAGATTAGAAATTCCAGTGAAATACTAGAGAGACTTTGTATTCTATCCTTCTTGGGTGAAATTAAGTGTTATCCTCATAGATTGAGAGAAACAAATGTTGTAATCCTACTTTCATAGTGGAGACATTTTCTTAACTAGGTCCCATGGGCTTTGCTTCTCAAGTTGAAAAGGTTTCCCAAGTTATCATTATTCTATTTTGCTCTATTTTCTATTATTTACTCATTGCGTCCGTAAGTATCCATTTTGTATCTACACCAAAAGGGATGATTAGTTCTGATTTTCCCAACAGTTTGTTACGAATTACATCAGTTATACTCACCCAACTTTCACACATATGTTATACTTTTTAAGCTAAAATATTTAAAATTAGAGATTGAAAATTTCTCTTGGATCCTATGCAATCATACATTTTATTTAATGGAATGATGAAATACATAAGTTTATTCAATGCATCACACACATCACACTCATCACACAGATAATGCAATACACACATTTTTACACACACATACATTACATATAATTGAATTGAAAAGATAAATTAGTGGTAAAATCAGAGCACTTGACAGGCAACCTTTGGTAGTTTTGATAGTTTTGGTAGTTGGAATGTAAGTTGTCTTCTACTTGCTGACTCAATGTTCGACCTTAGTGTTTGAGTTTCATCATCCATTACAGCTTGTGTTGACTTATAATCTTCCTCAATCCTAAGTCTTTCAAGTCTTTCTTCTTCCAACATCTCCAAAATGTTTCTACTTTCTTCTTTCATCAATTTTGATTCTCCCTATATATTCAAATTAAATTATCATTTCTAATAACAAAACAACAATAATAAACTCATATTCAATATTCAATATTATTATGAAGTGGAATCCCACATCGACTAGAGATTAGAACATTTCATCATTTCATCGTATATAAGTGGGTGCAAACCTCACTTTATAAACTGATTTTATGAAGTTGAGTTAAGCTTAAAGTCCACTTCTTAATAAATATTCAATTTAAAAGATGATTTTACCTGTGACTTCACAAATATCTTATTTGTGTATGGTTGTCCATTATTCTTTGATATAACCATGTTTACAAGATTAAGAAGTTGTTGAACTTGTTCTAATTGCTTTGTTTCATCCTTTGTCTTGTTATCAAAAAGCACTTTGCGATTCTCACATTGGACTAAAATATCCTACAATAATATTCAAAATCATCAAAATTCTAAATATATAATCTAAGAAATTAACATGAAAATAGGATTAAAAGAAAAGCATATAACTGGACAATATGTCTATGATATTATAATTATCGATTTATTTAAATATAATTTGAATGTGCATGAAAAATATAAGTTAAATAATATTTTTAATCTACAGTTATTTTGGATATATATATATATATATAAAATTTAAAAAGCTCTTTTTTTCTAACATGACCCAGTATGAATTTTTAATTTTTTAGTGACGTTAACCATCTTAAATTTATTACATAAAAAAAGTTATCATATACAACACTACAATGTATTTGTAACTTTTAATAATTAACATAAATTTAACAATCCTTATTAACATGTCTAAATATTCAAATGTAAATAATTTGTAGTTTAAATCTTGATAGCTAATTAGATACCAATTTAGAAAACATTTATTAATAATAGAAACTAATTGAGATACCAATAACTTTTTTAGTCTATGAAATAATATCTAATTTAGTTAATACAACAACTAATTATTTTTTGTATCTAAAATTGATTTATATTTATGATTCTCTTCTAGTGTTACCTAAGAATAACGAGAACAAAAAATTATAAATATTCATCCAAATGATAATATGATAAAATACCTTAAGAGGTTGTGGACAATCTTGACCTAAATAATCTTCCAGTGTCTCTTCGTTATATTCAAGCTCGTCTCCTCCAGTGAAAACTATAATTATATAGTCCATAATTTTATGTCCAAATAAAGTTTGTAAGACACGTAAAGTAGCCTGTTCCTCTTCAGAAAATCGAGTTCTAACAGAGAACACCACAAGAATTGCATGAATTCCATCTTTAGCCAAATCAATACATTTTATTATTTCTTTTGCAACCGAATCATTTCCATCAAATAGTCCTACAAAATATATTAGATTTTAGATTAAATAATTTATGTATACACGTATAGTATCTATTTTTCTCTCAATACAAAAAGAAACCACTATGGATTAAAAAAAAAACAACACCATATTAACATGTATGCTAGTATACATAAATCATTGTTATTATTAATAACAAAGTCGAGTTTGGGTTATGTTTTTTTTAAAGGTTATATAGGAATCATAACATAGAGTTAGAACATTCTTAAAATATTCTACATTAATTTATTTATTTTTTTTATAAAAAAAATGTATTAATGACAAAAATTTAAAACAAGAACAAAATAAGTGATTTGAATTTTTTTCAAAGGATAAAAAATTATATGAAGAAAATTAAGGAATTAAGAACATAAACCTTTTATTTCCGGCATCCAAAATATATTTAACCATTAAAACAAGATAAAATTATAAAAACACTTGGAGAAAAGTGTTGGTAGCACTCTTTTTGATATGTTAATTGTGATGTTGGATAGTTTCGTTTTTTAATTATTTTTATTTAGAGGTGACACTACAAGAAAAATCATTAAATAAAAATCAATTTGAGAAATAAGAAATAATTAATTATTATATTGACTAAATTAGATAATATTTTAGAAACTAAAAAAGTTATTGGTATCTAAAGTAGTTTCTATTATTAATAAAATTTATAAACTAGTTTCTAAATTGATATCTAATTAACTATCAAGATTTTAGTTATATTTGTTGTCTCTGAAATTGAATTTAAGGATTTTCTAGTGTGAAACCTTCAAAGTTTCAATAAATTTTAACTAATAAGAAAGAGAATATTGTTAACATTCTTAATAGTGAAATAATCAAGCTAACTACATTTGTTTTAACTCAAATCAACTACAAATTACACAATGAATGAATTATAAGTAACATGTTACCTGGGGTGTTAATAACATTAATAATTGATCCATCTTTGGTGACATTTTTTTGTAATTCACAAATACGAGATGTACTAGAAGAATGAACTCTTGATTTGAAGACATTTTTTCCAAGGATGCTATTTCCAGTTGCACTTTTACCATTTCCAGTTCGTCCAATTAAAACTATTGTCTTCTCTTTATTAAATAAGGAATTTTGTGCTAGCATAGCAGATCCAGGTTGCAACTGCAAGTTAAAAATAACATAAATATAAAAACAATAAATATATTGATATCTAGGGTGTCAGACTAGCTGAGATATCAAGTTCCGGTGTAAATGTATCTAGACTATCAGTCTATAGTCTATCTGAGATGTCAGATTTAATTGTAATGGTATCTAGATTGTCAGTGTATCTGAGATATCAAACTTCACTGTAATGTTGATCATGATGTTTTAATTTAAAAAAAATAAACATAACAAACATATATTTATAATAACAAATAACATGCTGAAACAATTAAGAAAAAAAATCTTATGAAACATACACCTATTATATATATAGTAAAATTTAAGCAATGTTTTTACCTGTGAATTTACAAATGTCTTATTTGTATATGGTTGTCCATTATTCTTTGATATAACCATGTTCACAAGATTCAGAAGTTGTTGAACTTGTTCAAATCGCTTTGTTTCATCCTTTGTCTTGTTATCAAAAAGCACTTTTCGATTGTCACATTGGAGTAAAATATCCTACAACAATATTCAAACTCTATCAAAATCATCAAAATTCTAAATATATAATCTAAGAAATTAACACAAAATAGTATTAAATGAATGAGTAATAGGTAAACATGTATAGCTCAACAATATATCTATAATATAATAATTCTTTATTTATTTAAATATAATTTGAATATACAAAATATAAGTTAAAGAATATTTTTTTTAATTTATAGTTATTTTGGTTGTATATAATAATTCTAAATTTTTTAATTAGCTATTTTTTTTCTAGTATGATCAATTGTAAATTTTCAAATTTTTTTAGTGATGTTATGAATAAAAAGGAAGTATCTTAAATTGGTTACATTAAAAATTTTATCATATACAACCCTAGTATTTATCATTTTTAATAATTAAACATGTATTTAATAACCCTGATTAACCTATCTATTGGTAACAATATCTTTTAATTATACATTAAGAAATTTAAATCTAATATATAGAGAAAGATAGATAAGGGTAAGAAATTTATGAAAGAGGTTAGAACTAAATTTGAATAATGGAATGATAGGCATATTGTTATAATTAAGAGTTTCTTAATATTAACATAATCATAATCATATGTATTTACTTTTAAAACTTTGAAATTTAAGTATAATAACAAGGATTATTATCTAAGAATAACGAAATTTAAGTATAATAACAAATATTGACAGATGATATCAAATTTCAAAGTGATACCTAACCTGAGACGTTTATATACAAAAAAAACAAGGATTATCATTTAAGAATAATGATAATAAAAAATTATTCATATTAATCAAAATGATAACATGATCAAATATCTTAAAGGATTATAGATACCTGAAGAGGTTGTGGACATCCTTGACCTAAATAATCATCTAGTGTCTCTTCATTGTATTCAAGCTCATCTCCTCCGGTGAATACTATGATTGTGTAGTTAATAAATTTGTGTCCAAACAAAGTTTGCAAGACACGTAAAGTAGCATGTTCCTCTTCAGAAAAACGAGTTCTAACAGAGAACACCACAAGAATTGCATGAATTCCATCTTTAGCCAAATCAATGCATTTGATTATTTCTTTTCCATCAATATCAGTTCCATCAAATAATCCTACAAAATATATTAAGTTTTAGATTTAAAATTAAATTCCTTATGTTTATACATACACTATTTATGGTTTTCACAACACAACAAGAAATCACTATAATTTTCAATCACATAATGACAATCACTAAAACAAAACACCATAATTAAAAAAAAATCATCATACTTTTCAAAGACATTAAAACAAAATTAATATAAATTAATATATATGTGTGGGTATAGTTGTTATTACTAAAAACAACAACAAAAATAAGTGATGATAGATAAAAAATCATAAGAACAACGTTAAGCAATTACGAACCAAAATCTTTTAATTCTTGCATCCAAATTATATTTAAGCTTTAAATAGTAGAAGTACTCTTTCTAATATGTTTCCTCTTATATATAATTTTTCAGTTTTATTGGTTCAAAGGTGAGACTTATCAATTTTCAATAATTTTTAACTATTGAGAAAGAGAATAATATTTGTTAGCATTCTACAATATTAAAATAATCAATTTAACTTTTTAATTTAAATAAAATATAATAAATTACAAGTAATTTTGCATTACCTGGAGTATTAATAACATTAATAATTGATCCATCTTTAGTGACATTTTTTTGTAATTCACAACTACGAGATGTAGTAGAAGATTGAATTCTTGATTTGAAGGCATTTTTTCCCAGAATACTATTTCCAGTTGCACTTTTACCATTTCCTGTTCGTCCAACTAAAACTAGTGTCTTCTCTTCCTTAATTAAGGAAATTCGCCTCATCATATCAAATTCAGATTACAACTGCAATTAAAAAATAACATAAATAAAACAATAACAATACAAGAAACAAATATTTATAATAAAAATAATATATTGAAACAATTAAGAAAAAATGTTTTAAAGCATGCAAAATATATATATAATAATCATAATGACCTTTGAATAATTTGAGAAATCTTGTTTTGATTGAACTATCTAAGTTTGAGAACCATTTTATAGTAGTTAAAGTGAGAAACTAAACTTGTTTAAGAAAGCACAGATGAAAAGAAAGCATATTGAAATGTATAAACCAAAGTGTAGTTGAAAGTAAGAAGATAATAATATACTTGTTTCAAAGTAACAAGATAATAATATACCTAATATGAGATGTGGAAAAGGAATTAATTGCAAGTTAGATTAACAAACCATCTTAATTAATAATTAGCAATTCTTTCACATTAGTGTTTGGAACCAGTGACTACCAGATTCACATTTTTGTGTTGAACAAATTTATTTATATTTTTAATTAATATTTAAGTGTGTCTATAAATAAAATTCATATTTTTAATGGGATTAATATTAACAAATTTTAATTGGATTATATACTATTTTAACTTGTCAATTTTTAAGTTTGTATGATAGGACATATAATTGTTCTTGCAAAGCATACTATTATTTTATTTATGTTCATTAGAAAATGATATGACAATTTTTTTAAATGATCTTTTTTTTAAGTAACGAGTAAAGATATAACTAAATATATAATAAAAAAATTATCTGAAAAGCTTTTAATTCATGGAGAAACAAAAATTATATATATATATATATATATATATATATATATATATATATATTTTGTGTCATTGTGGTCACATTGTTATCATATTTGACAAACAAACATATTAACCTGTTTTTTAAAAGTATTCATTTTCTTGTAACATGTCCAAAAAGAAACATATATTTTGAATAATTTAATAAACATGAAAAAAGTTATATACAAATCAAACTTGAAATATTTGGAAACTTTTATTAGTGGATTTCATGTTTTTGTAAGTTCCTTTTCTATTTTCCCAAGTTTTTTAAGAAGAGAATTTTACCTTTCTTTCATTTCTAACTTATCATTCTAAGTTCTCTTGTTCATTCTTTTCTCATAACTTTAGTCTAGGTATATTATTTTCTTGTTAGATTCAAACACACATTGATTTTACTTATTAAGATGCTTGATTCTTTTTATGTGTTTTTCTCTAGTATAAAATGGTTCTGAGATTTTATGCAATCATATCATTGAAATTTTAATAACACTTTATATATTTTTTTTTATCCTCTATTTGTGCATAGTGATTTTACATCACACATACACAAGTTTCTTCAAAATATTTATAGGCATGAAACCACTACATCATTTATCTCTTTATAACAAATTACATTTAACACTATTGTTATTTAATTTAACACAATTACTTGTTGATTTCAGACACATTTCAAGTTTCAAAAAGCTTATTTCTTTCATAAATATTTCTCTTTTTTTATTGTCCATAGAATCAATGTTTATTTTGTTCATATATTTCTGATTTAGAATTTTTTTTTCTTATAGTGTAACCTAAACTTCCTATAATGGGAAAAACTCCCTTGTCTAATGAGGTGAAGACAATAGTTTTAGTTGGACGTACTGGTAATGGAAAAAGTGCAACAGGAAATAATATTCTTGGAAGGAAGAGCTTCAAGTCAAAGATAAGCTCCTCTGGTGTAACAAGTGTTTGTGAAATGCAAACAACTGCCATAAAAGATGGACCAATTATTAATGTTATTGACACCCCAGGTGAACCATCATAACTTCTCACTCACTATATGATTCTACATTTGTGTTCTTGCAAAATATAGTAATTTATTTTTGTAATGCGAAGATAAAAAAAAGGGGGGAATTAAAATAAAGAAAAATTATATTTAAAAAGAAAAAAAATATTTAATTATGAATCTAAAATTTAACAAATTTTTGTAGGATTATTTGATGGAACTAATTCTGCTGGAAAGGAAATAGTTAAATGCATTGATATGGCTAAAGATGGAATTCATGCTATCATTTTGGTGTACTCTGTTAGAACTCGTTTTTCTGAAGAAGAACAAGCTACTTTTCTTACCATACAAGCTTTATTTGGACACAAAATTGTTGATTACATGCTTGTGGTCTTCACGGGAGGGGATGACCTAGAAGCTAATGAAGAAACACTTGATGATTACTTAGATTCCAACTGTCCACAAGCTCTTCAGGTTTCTTATTATGATAAACATTTTCCTATTTCGTTCTTAATGTTCACAAATGCAAACTGTTATTATGATGAGAAATGAAAAACTATAGATTAATATAGACTTTATTTATTTGTTAAACTTTGTATACATTTAAATTGTATTTTATATTTAAACAAATACATAGTATTGTATCATGTTGAATCAAACTAATGGCTATTGTTGTTACTTTTAGTACAATTTCTTTAGTATGTTGAAAATCTATAATTAAATATTTGATTTTGTTGATTATTGTAGGATATACTCACCTTATGTGGCAATCGTAAGGTACTTTTCAATAATAGAACTAAAGATGAAAGTAAGAGATTGGAACAAGTTCAGCAACTTCTCAATCTTGTGGATACAATTATATCACATAATGGTAAACAACCATTTACAAATGAGTTGTTCAAACAATTAAAGGTAAAATTTTTGTAAATGTTAAAAGTATTTTTTATTAAATATTGAGATTTTGGTAAATAATATATAATATCAATGAATGTTGTAGGAGAAAGCAAGTGAAACTGAAAAAGCAGAAACGTTGGGAATTAAAATGCAACTGCAAAAAAAATATGATGATGAGCTTAAACGAATGACTCATATGGTACATTTTATATCTTCTAATATTTTTCTCAATATTTAATTTTTTTATCTACAATGAACTAATTACATTAAATAAAATAGAACAAGTAAGGAATGTGCAAACCATATATACAAAAGAGGTTATATGTCTCTAAGTTAGAATTCATTACAATCGAACAACATATCATCTCAAAATCCTATATACATATCATGAAACCTGTGAATGAAATGGTTTAAACATAAAAACCTAACTATAAGTCAAAAACATCACATAAAAACCTGTATACATTCTCAATATTCGATTGTCATTTACTTGTTGAAGGTTAAAGATATTATCAGTTTCTTAATTTTGTTTCTTTCACTTTTGAAATAATAATTTTATTGTGAAACATAGATTGAATCAAAGTTAAAGGAAGAAATTGGAAAGCTTATGAAAATGTTAGAAGAAGAGAAGGTTGCAAGATGTAAGGCTGAGCAAAATTATAAATCAATCCAATCTTCATCAAATAATGAAATTCAAAAATTGAAATGGGATCTTCAAGTGGCAAATAGCAGACAAACAAATGGCAGAAGAAGGAGTGGGACATGTGCCATTCTCTGATTGTAATACCTTCAAATATTTATGTTTTATCTTCATCATTATCATTATAAGTGTTTGTATTTGTATATTTATGGTGTAATGCTTCTTATTTCATATTGTTGTATATATTTACTAAGTAATTCTGTATGTAACTAAATTATGTTTGAATTACATTTCTTATTTGGTCATAATTCTTATGTTATTGTGATTATCTATTACTTTATATTCATATTACTATATATATTTTTATTAAGCAATATATATTTTTTTTTCTTTTTTTGGCTTTCATGTGTTCTTTTTCTTTAAAAATAATCAATTCAAAAGGATATTTTGATTGTGAATTATTGTAATAAGGTTCTAGATTTTTCGCTTTTGTTAGGACCCTACCTCCAATAGAAATTAGAATATTTTATAATATATAAGTGTATGCAAACTTTACCTTTAATTTTATAATGTTAAATTAAATTTGAAGTATGTTTCTTAATATTTTTATAATATTCTTATAAGTAAATTTTATAAGATTTATTTATTCTTAAAATGTTGGTATGTTTGATTAAAGTATAAAACTTAAAATGTAATTGAACTTTCAGCCAAATTTCAGTTTGCATTTCAACTATTTATGATGTTCTTATATTTTATTATATTTTTTATAATAAATTGTATATTATTAATGTGTTATAAATGTATTACCTTGGTTTTGTTTAGGTAATCTTTTAAAATTAAAGAAATTATGAATGACGTGTTTTACACTTAATTAATAAGACTTCTTCAAATATAAATTATATTTTCTACTTAAAAATTTCAAAGTTTTCTTTACAGATAATGGAAGATCCATTTGCACGAGCAAGAGCTAAAAGAAGAAAAACAATTTCAAAAGCTTAGTCATGAAAGTAAAAGTTAAAGAAAATTTAGCTAAATTGGAGTTTAACCCGTGAAATGTTTAAATCTATAGTTTGAAGATAATTTTAGCAAACTTAAAGAGAAAAATGAGTTCGTACTTAATACTTAGATATGTGAACTAAAATATATTTGATGGATTGGTTATATTTTAGCCTGAAAAATCAACAAAGGAATTTTGTTACTTTTCATGAATTTTGATGCTTAATTTTAATGTAAAAATTTATTACTTTTTCATATTTATTAGGTTAATTTTTTAGGCTTAACCATTATGATGGTTAATAAAAAAATATTTCAAGTGAGATCAAAAGCTTTCTGGAATTTATTTATGAAATGGAGTCAATTTAAAAAAAAATCCAAATCTAACATTCTTTTAAGACAATCTATTCATTTTTTTTAGCTTCTTTCAAAAATATTGTAATTGATTTTTGATTTCTTCTTCCTACACCTCCATATATTTTACTCTCATTTCTATAATTTTTTATTTCAAAAATATCTTTCTATAATATTCTGGATTACATAATCTGAAAATCTTTTTTCAAATTTATAATTAGCTTCTGAATTATGTAATTCAAAAACTTTTTCTTTTCATATCCTCCATAACATAATCCAGAAACAACCTTTTTTCATATGCATATCCGAATTACATAGTCACTAAACTACTCTGAATCCAGACTTTCAAAGTATATAATAGAAAATATCATTTTTTTTAAATATATTCCGAATTATGTAATCTAAAATATATATAATTTTTTCAAATTTTTTAAATTTCTTCAAGATTTTATAAATTTATGGAGATCGCATAAGAAAAATAAAAAGGTATTTTCAAGAGCATATGGCACAAGATGAAGCAATCTTGGATTTGTTAAAAGAATATTTGAGTAGTTGTAAATAGTAGCATGCAACAACATATACTAAAATAACCATAAGTGACAAGTAGCTTCAACCCTTTAACCATATGACCATATTTTATGAATTCAATCCCAAATCATATGCATAGAAAACATTAATCCCAAATTCTATTAATTGATACTCTATTTCTTCGAGAGAATAATTTTCATGATATTTTACTGAAAATACGTCGTTAAGAATTAGATAAGACTAATATAAAAACAGATGATTCGATCCATTGAATCATTTTTCAAAATCTACAACACACCTTATATTGTGTTTTCAACTTGCCTTTTATTCTCATTAGACACCACTTGAACTATTCTTGCCACAAAGTAACATCGTAATAGTAAAATTGAACATGAATAAATTATGAAGGAACTAAGCTTCAAAATCATGCAATGTAACAATCAATGCATTACAAGAACAGAGATAACAAATTCTATGGTGACTCACATCCAACAACGTTAATCGAATAGTTCAACACACTAAACGGTTGGAAGAAACCAAAGGAGAAATAAAGTCATCATGCCTTCTTCACCTCAGTTTCCCCTCATCTTGTTGGTGACAGCATGCATGGCGTCACACATTACAACTACAGAAAAGCATCTTTCTCAAGTAGCTTCAGGACTTCATTTTGATTGTTTAGCTTCGCAACATCTATAGGAGTTTTCCCGTCCATATTCTGGAGAGTACTGCAAATTCAACAACAAAGAAAGAACAATAAATGATTAAAACAATAGTAACTACATGGTATTATTGTAAGCATTAGAATTAATATTTGAAGGTGGAAAAGATTACTTACACTGCAGCGCCATTTTCAAGGAGAAGGGCCACACAGTCCTTTCTGCCATAACCAGCTGCGTAATGGAGAGCGGTGTTCTTATTCTTGTCCAAAGCATCCACTTTTGCTCCAGCCTCAAGGAGAATTTGAGCACACTTCACCTGAAAGGATATGAAGAATGTCAACCAGGTATTAGAAAAAGCTACTTAGAGTCTACAACAAAAATTCCTCATGAGCATTCCACTTAGCTTGGACACAAAGGGGAGAGGTAACTGAAGCAAGGTAGAACCCAACTAGTATTATCCATTCACCGCTGACTCTATTGCCTCTCTCCACAACCACTTTGGCCATCTATGTCACTACCCCTCATCAACATAACCACAACCAACAATGCCATTGCTGCTGCCAATGTCGCTACACATTGCCATGGTTATTTCCACTCTACCATAAAGGAATTAAATCTCAGAATTTTTCTATGGGAGGAATCTGATCATTTAAAAAACCTTCTGTACCACCCCACTTTATACCAGTTAGCATCAAGATTCTTCATGACATGAACATACGTTGATTGAACCACACTTTCTGATTGATGACTAATAACAAAATAGCATTGATAACCAATTCCTTTAAAAATTAAAGGAAGCTGTCCAATTCCTTCACTTCTGAGAGATAAATCTCATTGAAATAACCATGCAAAAACGGCATACCTAGGGTATCCCACAACACAAATAATTAAGGGTAAATAAATGCCCCTTGAAATCATAAGCATTCTGCAAACAAGATGAACTCAGATCTTGTTTTCATTCTCCTATTAATGTTCCTAACTCCCTAAACAAATACTGACAACCAAGCAAAAACTAATATATCCACTTAATAGTTATAACTTTTTGCTAAGTTGTCAATATTTGATCGGTATAATGGGAAAAGCAGACAAGATTTTCAAAGCAGTACCATCAGGGAATGGTTTAAACAGCTAGCTACAAGTATTCTACTTGTCACTTTTCCAATTGTTAAGTAACACATGAAAATTCTTAAGTTCAAGGTGTAAGAACAAATCCAGTATTAAGCAAATCCAATGATTCACCAAAGAGATTAGCTGCCAGCCAATGAAAAAAAGCTAATAGGCAGATGATTCCAAACTAGCCTTGCATATAATATCATCAACTTGCACATTATCTCCTCATTCCAACTGCATTCCTCTTTGCTCTCAAACTTTCTTCTCCAAATTGCAATCCATCTTATTCGTAGTCATTTTATGTTGTTTTTCTTACTAGAACAGTCAGCCCCTGGTAGTGTCTCCTTTATCCAGAGAAATATGACAGTTTGAAATTTCAGATGCATCCAATGATTATGTCATCGAACCCAAACTGTACTCACCCCTAATTTCAGCAATGCTTAAGAAATTGTCTCTCATTACAACATCTTTGACAACCCTGAACTGCTCACCCAGGTGGAAGAAACAATCAAAGCTATAGCCTTTTACTAGACAACACCCTGAGCCTCAATACATCCTTTATATCCTTCCCACCATGGTTCTAATCAAAGTCACGGACACCACCCAATATCATAAGCAGAAATTCTGAGAAACAAGAGGCATGATATAAAAGATGAGGAAATATTTACACCAATTTATTAGCATACCTCGCCATATCCACAGGCAAAATGCAAAGCAGTTCTTCCCTCTGAATCTTCTTCATCCTTGTCGGCACCAGAGGCTAGTGCAGTTTTCAAGCCCTAAAGATATGTCTAAAATTTTAGCTCTCAAATATTTCAAAATCATACCCAATGCCAATAAAGAGAATGGCTGAATTTCACAAATATAACTAGATATCTTAGCAGCCTAAACAACCCTTAATAAATGAATGTTTTGAATTCAATTTAATCTATTCTTCAAAAGTTAACAAAAGAAAAGCACATTACCCTTGTATAAGAGCATAAAAAACTGTCCATGCAACTGCCATAATAAATGGCTAATTTCCATAAATTTAAAAAAAGAAATCGCGCATAACTTATTTAAGTTTTAAAAATACTTTAATCCACCTTTTTTTAAATAATTTCACCAGTTCTAATTTATATTGTATAATCCAAAACCTTAAAGATGGACTTTTAAATTGATAAAAGAAGAGATTCATTGTAGAAAGATTTAAGAAAGTGGAAATATAACAGCAATCAAGTGATAACATCAAGGGCTAAAAGCTACCCAACATTTATACAGTTATTAGAAAATCAACTAATCAAATTCAAAATCACTACAGATGTCCTTAGAAATACAAGGTTTACACTCCTACCAACTGCATCGACCAACTAATAGCATAGATTACATGTTGCAACTTGCATGAGAAATAGCATCTTCACTTCAACCAAAAGGACTCAACCAAATCAATCTAAAGTCCATGGGCAACCCATAGTCCTTTAGCACAAAAAACCAGACAACCTACTCCATAAAGCCACTGAATTAAAATAATATCAGAACAGATGAGGATATAATTCTAAATAACAATAAAACCTAAAGCACATTTCCAGCAAAAGACATTTGTGTGACTAGCAAACTTGTGACAAGTGATGAAGAATATTTCTAAGCTTGGCTCTCCAATAAACAATATGAAGTTAGAGGGCTCTTAGTCTCAACTTCCAAAGGAGTTTATTTGTCCTTCATTTATCATCAGAATAACTTCAAGTTTTCAATTATAAAGTAAATTCATGATTTCTTCAAAAAGAGAGAATAAAGAGCATATGCATGTAGATAATATTGCTATATCTCACCTCCACATCACCAACACTAGCAGTATGATGAACAATTGATTCATCTTCATTTCCCAAATCTTCTGTCTCATCTACCCCAGAATTTTCAGCAGTGGCACCTGCTTCTCCAGAATTTGCAAGACCCATTGCTTGCCCCAACTTCCGCAAAACATCCTCATCATTCCAGTACCTGAAAAAGAGAGAACCACTTCAGAAGCTACTTGACATAACATATTAGAGTAAAAACATATGGAAATGTCAAAAGAGTTAGACATCAAAAAAATATTTTTAGCTTCTAAACCTCATCATAGCAGCAGGACCACCAGTTTCTATCTCGTCCAAAATATGTTTCAGTGATGGATCCTCTTTGATGCGTGCCATCCTTTCTTCAAGCTGGTCTTTATTTGATGGATTAGAAAAGCTTTCAAGCATGGCAGACATAGATGGATCCTGCATAGACAGCCTCTAATTCTATCAACCGGTAAATTTTTTTTGAAATAAAAAAAATTTAATGAAGAAGTTTACAAAATAGTGACCTGCATCAATGCATTACCCAGGCGCTCGGCCATGGTCATAAAATTAGGATTCTGCATAACCTGTTGCATGGTTGAAAAATATTGTTGGTTATCAAAGTTAGGGACACTATCCGGTGGAGCTCCTTGAAAAGTTTTCTGAAGCTGTTCAGCCATCTGATTGAATGATGGATCTTTTGCTATCTGTTCAGCCAATTCCTTGATACTTGGATCCTGTGCATTTAACAATTAAGCATTAGTATGCCAATATGAAGAAATGCCACTATATAATTGAAACTGAGAGCCGACTCCAAACATCTGACAAACAAGTTTCCCTTGAGAGTGAAAATTAAAAAAAAAAGGAAGACAAGGATCAACCCATATAAAGAGCTAAAGAAACAATAAATTCCCTCATTTATACTCTTCAATAGATTCCTATAAAAAAACTGTAAAGGATTAATTCAAAGATAGAAGCTATAAGAAATGAAACTACCAACCAGAATGTAATCCAAATACACAAAATGTTCACTACTATACTCTCATACTCTGGAAAGCTTTGAAGGAAAAGACAAATACAATTCTGATGAAGTCTTAAAGACAACAGTGAAGATTTCTAAAAATATCTAAATAGTCTTTTTGCCTCAGAAATTCCAAAATCATTGTCCAACCACAGGCTCAAAATCCAGAGAACCACCACCAGGACATGTACAAACAAGCATTCATAAAAATCAACAATATCTAAAAGATTGTTTGTGATCATAAAATGCATGAAAAAACATACCCAACATCATTAACAATTAACATGGCCTAGTTATTAAGAAATAGAATTATAACAGACATATACATAATACAGATAAGAAAAAAACAGAGATACTGATTTACATTGAGCAGACCAGACATTCCTGAAAAATCAAAAGGGTTGCCTGGAAACCCAGTTGCAGGTCCAGAAGCAGCTCTTTGTCCTGCTGGAGAATCTTTAGATGATGTTTCGTCATGGGAAGCTTTATTCTCTGTTGTACCAGCTTTGTCATCTAAGAAAATCTCAATATGTGTGAAACTAGGGCACTTTCAAGGGTTCAAAAAACCATTGCAGCTATGCTAAATCTCTAGCACTAAAGGTAGAAGACATATAAATGATGGAGACAAAAGTAAAAACAAATTACACAAAGAATAAGTCAAACATAGAAGGCACCAATAGGCAGATAGCAAACTGAAATTTTTAAATATCCGCTTACTCTACAAGGAAATGATAGTCAATCCAAAACCATAAAGTGTAGAGCAGATTTACCCATGATGATGAGTGCAATCAAGATTCATTAAGCAAAACTTCATACAGCAAGTACTTTTATATAATAGTGCAACTTCAAATTGCCAGAACATTATCCCTTACTCTTTGCAATGCCTACACACAAATCCAAACTTTTTTTCCACCAGCAGATAAGATGGAAGGAATCCGAACAGGGAACCACAACTTGGTAAGCAATTTCCCCTTATTGTTCTGATTCCATGGAAGAAGAAAGAAAATAACAAGCAAAATCAAAATTCAGGCAAATAAATAAATAATTAACTTTATCCTGGGCATATAGCAGCATTAAGAAAGCTTGTTGAACTAAAACAAAAAAACAAAACAAAAAGTTAAAAAGAAAGCCCCGTCGAGTGTAACCAAAGAAAAGAATAAAGGGGCAAAATTAGATGCACTTAATATTCATATCCGTACTTTATATATAAATATAAACACACATGAAAATAATTAACTTCTAAAAAACAAACTCATATTGTAAATTCGATTCAGCAAGCAAAAGGCGTTAATCCGTTAATCCAAATCCCACGTATCTTTTGACAAAGCATCAATTAAGATCAAAATGAAAGCAAACTTTGTTAATTTAGGGAAATTATTTTTTTCAATACCAATCTACAAAAGAAGCTGAATTTGCAGCAGATGGGACAAAAAAAACCCTACAAAACAATAACGTGATTACTCCGCACACCACATCTAGAAAAGAAAACATACCAGCAGGAAAATCCTTTTTGGAATCGGAAGCCATGGGAGAAGAAATTAAGAAATCGCTGAAAGAAAAACAGAGAGAGAATTATTTAGGTTAGGAGTAACAGCAGATTGAAGAATTGAGGGAAAATGGAAAATTGGAGAAGAAACCTAAGCGGCGAAAGGAGAGAAGAAGAGTTTGAACCTGAATCTGAGTCTGTGAGAGAAAAGTATGAGAGTGAGGAATGGATGAAGAGAAGTGAAATGAAACAAAACCCTTTTTCTTATTTTCTTGCTATTTATTTATTTATTGAGCCAAAGGATTCAAGCCCCACATCGAAGAATAGATGACGATAGAATACAACACACAAATAATAGTGATATCTGTGGGCCCCCTCAATCCCCATCCTCGCAAATGAATGGCTCCCTCTCTTATGTGATATACCCAATTTCCATCAACTTTTGCTATTTCAATAATATACTCTTACACCAAATTTTTGTTAGATGTCAAATTTTTTTCCAAAATTTGTAGCTTCAATTTATTTATAAAAATAAAATAAAAGAACAAATATATATTGTACAGGTAAGGTTCAGATGATTCGACTGCACCGTCCGACCGACAAGTATAAACACACCAAAAAACGATAAATCAGTTAATTTTATTTTTATAATTATACACATTAAATACAATCCATAACGATGGAGCGTATTTGAAAACTATATAAATAAATATATTGGATAAAATAAAAGTTTATTACAACATTACGAGCATTTAAGTACCGAATATTCTATTGAGCGTAAAATAACATTTTGTTAATGCACTCGTAATCGAGAGTCAAATTTTAAATTTTAATCGAAAAGAAGAAAAGGAAGAGAAATACGATTGAGGAAGACAAATCAATTGTTACCGTATATTATTTATATTTATTTTATTTTATTTTATTTATTTTTTCATCCTCTTGATAAGAATAATTTGGAAATTTAATTATTTAAGAGATTAATTAATGTCTCACATGTTTTATAATTTTCTTTATTTATTATGTATTTAAATTTTCAGTATTTATTTTAATATGTTACTAATTAAAGACTTGTGGATTTAAGTGTATTAATTTTATAATCAAAATTTATATTTTTATGGTAGCTTAAACTTCTAAGTAGAGATGACAATATTTTTATGGTAGCTTACGTGTAGGTTTGGGTTGGTTTATCTTTGTTCTTTAAAGAATTGGTCCAAAAATTTGGAATAGTCAGAGAACTCCTAACTTATATCATATGCTTAATTCATAAACGAAATATTTTATTAAGGACATAGTTTAATAGAGATTAATTTATTCAATCGTACCTTAATTCTTGTGTTTTTCAATGGATTGTTCCAAAAACTTAATCTTATGATGTGTAAAATAAATTAATTTATCCAAATTTGATATTATATGTGGTGACAAAAATCCTTGCAATTGAAATTAGAAAATGGAACTTAGAGATTTAAGGAACATAAAAATTATTGTTCTTTGAAAATTAAATTAATAGGAAAGAGGTAAGGATAAGTTTCTCTCATATTTTCTTTCAATTCTCAAGTGAAATCCCATCTTCATCACAAACCACTTTGGCTATCCAATCTTTAGGATATTTGTTAAGAACATATGTGATAGAAAATTCAAGTAGTTGACATCAATACTTACCATTAATAAAGTTCACTTAAAATAATGATTTCATTCTAATATAAGTATGACACCTTATGAAACACTATATGACAAAAAATGTAGAACATTATCACGTTGGTTTGAAATATTTGAATTGCCTTTTTCACTCAAAATAAATATTTGAATTGTTTTTTTCACTCAAAGTATTTGCTACCATATTAACCTTTCCTGAAAGATGCATATCATAATCCTTTGAGAATTTCATGAATCTCCTATGTCATGTTTAACTCTTTATAATAAAAACAAGTACTTCAAACTTGTGTGGTCACTTGAAACATTAAATTGAACTCCATTTAAATAATACCTTCATATATTCAAAGCAAAAGTGATTGTTATAAACCATAAACCATAAGGCACGAGCAAGATAATTTCTTCCCTAACTTGCAATCATCTTTAAGCATAATCTACCCCTTTATTTCCTTGCATGAATACACCTCTAAGCTCATGGTGTGACACATCACAATAAAACTAAAAAAAGTTTAATAGTATTGGGAATCATTAAGACTGAGGAGCTAGGCATCATCTGCTTCAACTCAAGAAAAATCTACAAGCAAGAACTTGATCTTTGTGAGTCAACTATGTTAAAGGTGTCATTATACTAGAAATTAATCACTAAATTTTTTATCATAGCAAACTAAATCCACAAAAATTGTAACCTCTTATACATTATTGTGATGTTCTATTGCAATATAATCTCCACTTTAGAGAGGTTTACTACATTCCTCTGGGTTAATATCATATGCTCCATAAACTTCATTTGTCTAGTCCAAAACTTTCCCATAAACAATTTGGCTTTAAGTTGTTTTTCCTGTAAATTCCCAACATTGTGTTGAGGTATTCCTCATGTTCTTAATGAATACATGAATAAACAATAATGTCATTTATGAAAACTTGTCCAAAAATAAACAAAAATCATATTCATGTTGTTCATAACACAAAGTTAAAACATTCATCACTTCAACTTCAAACAACATCACAACATACTCATGGTGGTTAAATTTAGACTTAAAGGTTGTCTTTTAGACATCTTCATCCTTTGCAAAAAAAATTAATGATATCATTCTCATATAGATAACCTTGACGTATAATAAAAAATGACACTCATAAACTCATGTAATACTCGTTTATCACTCTCCACTCCTTCATATGAGCGAAACTACAAAACACTTTACTGAATTATGAATTTTGACTTGAGTATCAGAGTGTTTTTTGCAGGTACCATTCGAATCTGAACTTTGTTGAGACCGAGAGACAGAGTGACAAAAAAAGAGTAAGGAGTTCGCTTGGAGAGGAAGGGAAGAAGTGCCGACCAACCGAGGAGGTAGAGGAAAGCTCGAATAGTTCTCTTAGTTCCAACCCCATTCAAAAACAATAATAATGTTTTTTTTTTCTATAAAAATAACTATTTTAAAATTTTATTAATAACATTTATTTCAAATAACATCAATGACACTTTTAATATTACATCAACCCACTTACCATTTTTTTTATATTCACAATCCTCAAACCTAATTTAGTTACAATTTGTCGTGCAAATACATTTTTCTCGTTATAACTCATAAATTACCAAAAAAAAATGTTAATATTAATGATTATACACTTTGAATCTTTGATTTTATACATAAACTAATAATTATTGATATCACTTTACTACTAAATAAACTGTGCAGTGAAAGTGAATTTGATTGTTTATTAAATAAAAGTTAAAACATCTTGTTAAGAAAATGACTAAGTCTATATTTTTTAGGACTATTTAATACGGAAACGAATTGAAAATGATTGAAAGAAAATAAAATTATTAATTTTTGATAGTTTGGTTGTGATGAAAATGAAAAGGAAATAATACAAATTGTGTGAGACCCACACAAAACTTGTTTCTCTCCAAAACTAATATGAAATTTCTAGCAACAACAAGAACATTGATTTATGTTGTGAAAAATTGTGTGTATTTATAAAAATTTCAAATTAAAAACATCTTTTCAACATAAGAATAAAGTTATTAAATAAAACACCTCTTAACATTATTAAACCATACAAATATTAAATAATACAAATATTAATTATGACAATACTTTAATCTATGTCAAAAATAAAAGAATTATATGTAGAACAAATACTGACATCGTGATACAACATGAACACGACGGAAATACGTATAACTTTTAAAATTAAAAATGTAGGACACAAAAATACGAATTTATATATTATATAATTATGAATTATGTAAATTGATTTATGTGTACAAATATGTTTTAATTTTCTTTTGGAATGTAGAAATGTTTTTTTATGACTGATTCAAAAAGATTTGTTCATTAATTTTACAATCATAATAAAAATTTATATAATAAATTTGAGTTTTTGAAAAATTAATATTTTTTTGTTAAATTGTGTTAGAACCATGCTACAATTACAAAAAATTAAACAAATATTTTTTTAATTGAACACTTTACCAATAAATATTTTACAAGTATCGTTCAAATAGTATCGTAGAAGTGTTTGTTTCTAATATATATGTTCGACACAAACGACGCATAAAATAACGAGTGTACAAAACTCATAAACCATAAAAAACCATAAGATAATAGAAATATGTACAAAATAATAAGTAGAAATTCCCACTTTTTTTTCTTCTTCAACTTATCCAAATAAAAGAGGTAAATTTTATGATCTATTTATATTTTATTAATATTGATATAAATAATAAAAATTTTAAAATTCTTTATGAAAATTAAAAAAAAATGAATAAAAAAAGAAAATGAGAAGCATAGAGGCAGATACAGATAACAAAAGAGCGCAACCAACGAGGGTGGCTGAAGAAGGGAAGAAACACCACACCAAACAAAACCATCGAAAAGCCACCGCCAATCGCCGAACAACACTGGCGGAAGACTGAGAACTGCAACGGTGGACCATGGCGATGCGCGACCTCGTTTCCGGTGCCGCCGCTTGCGGCGACTCTTCTTCTTCCTCCGCTAATCCTCTCGCTTCTCTAGCCAACGCCCTTGTTGGCTCTTCCTCCAAAACTCAGGTCTCAGTTTCTCCCCCTTTTCTCTTACTCTTTCTTCACTCCTCACTGATTTCAATTGTTTGGTCGCGAAACTGTAACAGGAGAGGCTGAAGGAGATTCCGACGTCCACTCTCACTGATCCTACCTCGCAATTTTACTCCACCGCTCTCCCCGTCAATCACCTTCCCGGCTCCGAATTCGATAAGCCGCTATTGGATGCAAACTATCAGGTTCGGTTTGGATTGGATTATTGTGTGTCTGCGATTGTTTGTGCCGTGTGTGTGTTGGCTATAATGTTATATCGTGTGATACTTCTCAATTATGAATTATTTGAGTTATTGTGTTTTTGTTGACGTAAAACAGGCTTCGGAGTTTTTGCATAGGTTCCGTGGCGCGAGTGGGCTCGAGGAGACGTGGGATGAGATACAGCGCGAGGGCGGGGTTGCCGGACAGCGGCAACTGGTGCCGGCGATTCAGCAGCCGCCGTTGGATGGTAGGTTGTGTTTGGATTTGTGAGAAGATGTTTTATGTTTTCATTTTGTTGGCTTTCAATAGGTTGTGCAAAGTAAGTGTAGACAGATTTTTATGTTTTTACTGTTTGTCTTCCTTTTGCTTTATGAACTTTAGGAAACCGAAAATAGAGTGAAAACAGAGAATAATATCGGAAAACGTTCTTTCAGAGATGAGTGCGACCTACCAAATTATGAGCGTGTTTCGTTGAATAAGGACTAACCAGACAGTTTTGTGATTTTCAGCAAATTTCGTCCGGCAGTGGAACAAAAATGTGTTTGATAGTGTTGTTAGTGTTTCTCGTGAACAAAATTAAGTGATTTTTTTTATTGTTTCTGTTTTTAATCGTCTGTTTTTTCCTGTATAAACTTCAGAAAACATAAAATGGAGTGAAAATGGAAAATATAAACAGAAAATGTTTTCTTGAACAAAACGGCTCTTATTAGAAAATAACTTTTGCCATGGCTGTTTTGAATTGGCTTTTTTTTCCTGTATAAATTTTAGAAAACAGAAAATTAAGTGAAAATAGAAATTATATACCGAAAATATTTTCTTGAACAAATCGGTTCTTAGAAAATAATCTTATTCTGTTGACTTGCCATGCTCTGTTAGTTGTGTATGGTGTTTTCTGTTGTTCCTTTTGTGGGCATTAGTAGCAGTGCTGTAATTAGTGGTGGTTGTACTGTGGACTTGATTTTGTTATATGGATGGATGCATTGACAAACTGAGCACAGAAGAAGAGGTGTGGAATTGATGTTGTTTTCTCTGCAGGGACACCACAAAGAGTTCTATCGAGTTTTCTGCACTCATTTCTTGACAGCAGCCGTGGTGGAGTGCCTTTTCATCCTACCCCTCTTCCGATGCTGGGTTTATCTGAAGGTGATAAACAATGCATACGGGACCGCAGCAGCATAATGGCCAGGCATCTCTTTGCAGATAAAAGTGAAGAATTTATTGATGCCCAAGTAAGGGAATTCATGGATACATTCATCTGGTTTCACTTGCTTTAGTCATACTCGTTGATGGAAAAGAGTAGCAGAAAGTTTTTAGTTGTTTGTGTATTAGAGATTTAGAGTTCAATATTTGATTACTGGTTAGGTGCAAAGATGATCACTTAGGCTCTGGTGTAATTGCTCAAGATGTTCTTCCTGTGTAACCTACCTTCATGTTTTGCTAAAATGATTTTTCCTTTTTTGTTGATAATTAACCCTGGATTTGATTAGATGGGCTTGGAGTTGCACCTGTACCATAGCTGTTTCTTCATGCACTTTGACTGACCTTTTATTTTTTTGAGTCAAATGTCAATCAGCATCACTTCGTTCTTAAGTTATATCTTCACCAAAGATTTACTTAGAAATTAGAAATGCTCTTCCGCTAGAGTATACCGACCTTTCCTTTTATAAAGCATGTGTAGTGATGATGTATTCTATCTTCTTGTGATCAATAATGATTTCTACCAGATATTTTGCTTCGTTGTCTTACATAAAATGTTGTCTTTGCCTATATTATTTTTTCTTGATTGTTTGACTCTGAACTCATCATATGTAACTACTTTTCAGGTAAACGCCCTTCTATGCTCTCTAGATATTGATAGCAATGTCCGTGGTAAGGGACCTATGCCTGAAAGATTTCGGGAGCTGGAGGACTACTGGAATGAGTCTCAAGGCAATATGAGACCTGGTCCTCCTGCTGCAGACGGGTGGATTACTGAATTTAGTCAACATAGGGGAAAATATGATAATCCCGATTCATGGGCTAACTCCTTTGAGCAACAACATGGTGCGAATGGTTGGGTGTCTGAATTTGAACATGTGAGAAGTCTTTAGTGTTCTATTTGTAGCTATAATTTGAAGTTACTTACCTTTTTTATCTGCAAATTATAGTATTGAACTTTATTGAGCAGACTTGTTATACTTAATTGTCTGTTGATGCAAACGTTGGGCAATTGTTCTCATATCTATGTTTCACAGTTGTATACAGTCTGAATAATGTTAGACTTCCAATACCCATTTTTTCTCAATTCATGAAATCTCCCAAACAAGTTCATCATATACTTAGTTAGTGGAAATTACTTCCGGAGCATCATTTCCAAGTTCTAATTTTAGATTTTCCTGGGCTAGCACGATGCTTCTACAGCCTTTTCATCCATTGTAGGTCTGTTCCTCCAAAATTTAGTTTCACCATCCCTACGTTTTTTTCCTTTGTCTGCGGGCTTCCCTTCCAAATAGTTTTCTTAACTTTGATGGAATGTCACATTTCTTCATTGGTGTGGATGTTGGCACCCATCACTTGTAGCACACATATGAGGAGGAAAGAGCAATTTCTGGAATGTCTTCAGAATGTCTGACTGCTTTATTTATTTTCTGCTTTGAGATTATTATAATTTCAATCAGAATTTCAAAACAAATAGAACCCATATAAACAGGTCATGAAAGAACATATAACTTAAAAAGGAAGGGTTGCATCATATCTTGTTTTATAGAATGTTTCTTTGATGCAATGCCTTTTTTCTTCGCTGGTCTTAATTTTGGTGTCACTAGCTTGGATTATACTGGTACTTGTAGAAAATAATCAATTTTTCGTTGTACCTGAGTATAAATTGTTATTTGTAATTCATTTCTTAATTTAAGATTATTTTCTCTTGCAATCTTTTTGCAGTCCCAATTGTCATCAGTAGGTCAAATGCAAGGTATGAACGTGTCAAACTTTGCTGCAATGGAACAGACTCGTATGCTTGCAAATACATTGGCCCAAAATGGTGACCCTAAATTTCAGGTTTCTCCACTACACATGAATTTTATATTTCCAATCCAGTACTTCAAACTGTGAGACAGTAGTTCATCAGTTTTTGACTTTTTGCTAATTTACTCACCCTTTCTTATCATGCTCGTTCTTTTTTTTAGTATACTAAGATAATTAAAAGAGAAATTTGGGAGAAATATTTATACATTAATCCCTTAGTGGATAATTGTTTACTCTTGCAATCTTAAGAATGTGAGCATTGAATTTAAAGTGAGTACTGTGAATAGATATTGAATTTAGCTAAATTTTCTACTTGTGTCAAGAATTTGACTACTTTGGGATGGATGGTCACTGTGTTCCTTAGCCTTAATTTTAGGAGCTCTACACATAATTTTTTGGTCTTGCACAATGATAGGACTTAGGTATTATGGGGGTGTCTGAGTCCCACATCGAGTAGTATGGGAAAAACTGTGAAATATTGATTATGTAGATTGTATGTGCTATGCCTTAATGTTTTATCGAAGGATCTCCTTGAAAGTCCCATGGATGGAACAAAAAACTTTCTGATTAATAATGATAAGCTTATTTTTTCAGTGCTATAATATTCATGCGCCCAAGATGAGTGTTTTATTTTGTTGTTGCATTTCTTTTCCCTCCTTGAAATAAAAATATTCAATTACATGCTTTTGTGGTATGCAGAACTCAAAATTCCTTCAATTTGTGTCAAAGATGAGCCGTGGCGAGTTGATTATTGATGACAACCAGGTTAAAGAGAATGCATCTGGAAATTGGGCTACAGAATATGATCAGCAATATAATGGTGGCCATGCATGGTCTGGAGAATTTTTAAATGATAAGGCATGTCCAACGAGCATGGAACCATATTATTCTTTTGCTAGTGTTTTATATTATTGATTGGCATATATTCAGTTATAAGGCTAACTTATAT
>Ga0123342_1002542_pt1 | contig 30225 bp, 20 predicted proteins | sample Turbeawhitnodule_FD_89960 | JGI IMG/M metagenome (GOLD analysis project Ga0123342, IMG submission 89960) | Root nodule microbial communities of legume samples collected from Mexico - Turtle bean Mexico white nodule | ecosystem: Host-associated > Plants > Roots > Nodule | place: Mexico: Nepantla... | reverse complement strand
TTACTATTTATTTTTATTATTATTAATGATGTAATCATGTTAATTTCAAGTAAAAAATACATGACATAATTACAAAAAAACCAAAGTCAATTAGTATTAATTAATAGTGGATACACAAGTAATGTTGAAGTGTCTATCCTAAATGCAAAATCCTAAAAAAATAAACTAATGCAAATGTTACACTTAATGCTTAAAAATGAGAAGCAAAAAATGAAAAAAAAAGTCTAGAAAATAAAAACAGCAACAATAAAAAAAATGGTAGAAAAAAATAATAACTAAAAACATAAAAGATATAAAATAAAGGCAAAACAAATTAAGATAAAGATAAAAGATATAAAAATAAATCCAAATAAGATAAATATAAGATATATAAATGAAAATAAATGAAAGATAATAATTCATTTAATATTTTCTTCAATGATACATTAAATAGTTTGTGTAAAATGAAACATAATTAATGACGAGAAGTGCACAATCCAATAATGTTGGGACATATTCTTTATGTGTGTCTTGATGTTTGACAATATGAACATATTTTTCCGATCATGTTGTTTTTTATGTCCATATCATTCCTTATTTAACTTTGTTTTTTTTATAATTATGTCATGTATTTTTTACTTGAAATTAACATAATTACATCATTAATAATAATAAAAATAAATATTAATTTATGTTTATATATTCAACTTTTATGTTGTTGTAGAGTTTAATTTTTTATTTTATTCATTTTAAAAAGAATAATTTTTAAATTAAACATTTTAAATTTATTACTTTTTTTTATTTTTATTTTGAAAAAACACATTTCTTTATTCATTAATTATATTTCTAACTATTTTAAACATTAAAAATATTTTTTTTAATGCATTCAAAATTAAAATTATAAAAAAAAAGTTAATTTATTATTTTTTAATTTATTTTTGAAATAATGCTAGATAGGGAAATAAAAAATAAAAGAGTGCTAGATAGGGAAATAAAAACAAAAAGTGCTAAATAGGAAAATAAAAACAAAAAGGTGGAAAATAAAAGTGTAAATGGTGCTGAAAATTTACCCCATTTAATCCATATATTTTAAACTCATTTATGAATTGTCCTCCATAAACAGCTGTTGGTTCTGGAATAAAATTAACAATAAATTATCATTTTGGTCTCCAAAAGGTATACTGTTAAAATAATTTATTGAAATAAAACATTAATTATGAAATTAAAGAAATCTGAAGTAATTTTTCGGAATATTTAGTGGTTTTATTTAAGTTTCTAACTTTAACCATTTATCATTATTTTATTCTTAAACAAAATATGATAGGTCATGTTTTGAATTTCTATTGGGCTCATGAAGTTGCAACCGAATTATGCGTCAGCTTTACCACAACACTTTGCGTCTGTCTTTATCATCCTTCGCGTCATCCAAGTCAGGAGCATAAATAAAAGCTTTTAATACCGTGGCACGGTGCCCGAAGTCAAAACTCGACAAAGCTATAACCAAACCAAACCAAAACTAGTAGTTTAGGTTTGACTCCAAAACAGACGGCAACGGAGCAACAGAAAGTGGTGATTCTTAAAGTGTTGTGATCTCCAACCTTAGCACAACAAACAACATAGCAGAAACCAGACCAAAACATGATGACAGACGAGGAACTGATACAGAAACTTGAAGAGTTAACCATCAACGCCCAACATCACCAGACGGAGACTCTCCGTTCGATCCTTCTTCACAATGGCACCGTGCGCTATCTTCAGCCCTTTAACAACGGTCCTCTTCCTCTTGATCACTCCACTTTCACACGTCTCGTGCCCCTTTCTTCCTATGAAGACTACGTTGATCACATTAATCACATGGCAGATGGAAAAGATGACCCCTTTCTCTCCGTTGACCCTCTCCGCTGCTTCTTTTACAGGTTGCTCAATTTCTCTCTATCTTTACTCTTTGTCAATTTCCCAAATCCCTTCTTGGTTTCTTCTTTAAATCGCATCATAAATCATGATCTCTCACTCTCCATTTTGGTCAAACCATCACAAAAATAGTTAACTATGGTTCTCAGTTTTGGCATTCTTGGAATCAGCGATGTCTCTTTATACTATTACATATGAAGGTAGTATAATCATTGGCAGTATTACATATCGTTAAAAAAAGTTGTGCATTCTAGACGAATGAGGGTTTTACTGATGATAATACATTTTCCTTGAAAAATTCACCGATTTAATTTGATTTTTGTACTTAAAATCAAATACTGGAATATATTGGTATTGATGTTTGTTCTAATAAAATGTTTCGGTTTTTGTTCTTAATTTTAAAAGGGAGAACTTTCTGCCACTGGTGGTGACCCCCCACTTAACTTTCAGGGGGTGTAACTCGGAGTTTTGTATCTTTTTATAAATTTTTATTTTTATTTAAAAATATAATTTATTTACTAAAAAATAGTTGGATAAAATGTTTTCAATTTTGTGTGGAATATGTTGATACCACTCTTCTTTTTAAAAAATGTAAATTTTTCACTTTATTTCATGATTTGAATAAACCATTAATTTTCATCTTTTCTTAAGATGATATTTTGTAATTAAAAGTAAAAACAAATGTAAAAACGTTTACACTGAACTACTAAGAATTTTCTCATACTGAACAAACAAACTTGGGATTCACCCTCGAGAATTCCTTAGACCAAGTTTTGTTTGGTTCTTGTACGTTTTAATGCTTTTGGGGCACTTAAATATGTTGATAACCGGTGTCTTAATTTTCTTCCTCAGTTCGGGATCAAGTTCAAGCACCATGAGACCGAAATTGATCCCTTACTTCGATTCAAGCCTTTCTAAAGCTGCCTCCTTTATTGGTCACCGAGGCAGTATTGCTGTTCGTCAAAGGTGAATCAATAAAATAATTTTAATTTATGCCAGAATTTGAAGAATATTAAGTTTGTTCAACAATGAGTTTCAAAATTCCTTGCAGGCTATTCCCTCCTAGACCTGAAGTGAACAAGATCTTATGGTTTCTCTATGCTGAAAATACGACTACTACTAAATGTGGCTTGAAAGTCATGGCTGCTTCCACATACCCTTTGCAAAGTGGCAATGCTACCCCTCAGCAACTTAATACTTTTTCCAGTCCCCTAGAAGTGATTCTTGGATCTCATGTTGAGCATCAAATGTACTGCCACCTTCTATGTGGTCTTAAGAATCTTGATGTTATAGATGGAATCACAACCCCTTATGCCATAGGCTTGATCAAAGCATTTGGTCTTCTGGAGTCCAAGTGGGGACAACTATGTGATGATCTTGACCATGGATTTCCGTGTAATGAAATTTCTGAGGGGGCAATGAGGGAAGCTGTGATTAAGACACTTGGTGGACCTCAGCCAGAATTGGCAAATAGAATAAGGTTAATCTGTGAAGGTAACAACTGGGGTGGAATTGTGCATAGATTGTGGCCAAACACTCGTTATATCAGGTGTGTTACCACTGGAAGCATGAAGCAATACTACCAAAAGCTCAAGTACTACGCAGGAGAGGTACCTATTTTAGGAGGAGACTACTTTGCTTCAGAATGCTGTGTTGGTTTAAACTTGGACGTGATGCAACCCCCTGAGACAACACGGTTTGCGATACTTCCAACTTTTGCCTACTTTGAGTTTCTTCCATTTAGCATGAATGAGGACAATGTTAGCAAAGAAACAGTGGACCTTTGCAGTGTGGAGGTTGGGAAGATGTATGAAGTGGTAGTTACTACTTACAGAGGATTTTATCGCTACCGTTTGGGCGATATAGTGAGAGTTGTTGGTTTCCATAACTCATCTCCAGAAGTAGAGTATGTGATGAGAGCACCTAAATCTCCTTCTGAGATTGTCACTGAGAAGGACTTGATTTCAGCAGTTGAAAATTTTCAACTAGCACTTGGAGATGCTATGAAAATTGAGATTGTTGAGTATGCAAGTTTCTTGGACCAGGGGTCAATGCCGAAGCAGTTGAAGGTATTTGTGGAAGTCCAAGAGGAATCCAATTTTGTGGAGGATAAGCTAGAGGAATCAGTTAGTGTCTTAAGAAGTTGTGTGTCCACTCTCGAGAGTGGCTTGGGAGCTATGTACAAGGTGCAGAGGGATAAAGGCCAACTAAGAAACTTACTGTTATTCATCATAAGGCATGGAGCTTTTGATCAATTATCAGATTTAGCCATTCAGAACGGAACATCAGCTAGTCAATATAAGCCACCCAAGATTATAAGGAATCATGAAGTTGTCAAACTCTTGGAAAATTTAGCCATTGTGACAGTATCGTTTGATGGTTAATAATACGTACTGAATGGAATGAATTTCTACCAATTCCTCTATCCCCGCCCTCCGTAATTCAACTCTGTTGGTGGTAGTTGATTTAAATCTGATTACGTACAGATAGGTGTAATTGAAAGATGTTAATGCATCTTTTCAAGAGGTTAATAGATTTAAGTTCTTAGTTTTGAATGCCATAATAAAATCGTTTACCTATTCCTCTTTTTGGAGCTAAAGTACAACTGCAAAGTTTACATTACTACCTTTGGATATATTTCATGAATTAATGACATTAAGACAACCAATGAGAATTAGAAACCATGAGAACGAATTCAATCACCAATACAGAAGCAAACTTACGACAAATTATTTATTACTCAATCATCAATTTGTGGATCTTTTTCTTTCCCTACCGTACACTGTTCTGCAAGTCTCAACTCCTGCTTCTTATGAGTTAATGGCTGCTTGTAATTGTTCCAAGCTTTTCCCCTTGGTTTCTGGGACCGCAACAATTATAAATAATATAGCCAATGCATTAATTGCTGCATAAAGAATGAAGGTACCTGCAGATCGTACACAAGTAAATTTGCTAGTTCTACTGGTTGCCTACGATTCTTCCCAAGTGGTAAACCAATTATCATATAATAATAGTGATCATTACGCCATTGAATGAAATGAAACTAAAATTAATGGCTTGCATTTATTACCGTAGGAACTCCAGCTCATGAGAAAGTTGAAAGTATAGGAACATAACCATGCACCAAACCAGTTCGTTAATGTGGCCAAACTTCCAGCTTGCCCTTTAATGTTGACAGGAAATATCTGTAACCAAAAGGTAATATCAGGTTAACAGAGATAATGATTTATAAGGGGAGAATTTATAAGTTGATTTTGGCTAATAACAGTCACAACTAGCTTCTCCCGAAATCAGGAAAATTACATGCAACTACTGCAGGGTATCAACAATTTCTAGTTCTGAAGTGCCACAGTTATTCTAGAAATTCCACTTTAATTAATTTGCATCTCTTCTGCAAGAGGCTTAGTGCCATTAAAACTTGAAAGAAGAGAGAGGGAGGCAAGTACCTCGGACATCACAACCCATGGAATTGCTCCCATTCCTATTGAAAATGATCCTATGTAGACCTAGTAAAGATTCATGTCAAATGGAGAATGAGTTCATATTTCTGAGACATTGAGAAAGGAATACTAACGGTCATACCAGTATGCCTGTTACGGCAAGTGCTGGGACAGCTGCAGCACCCACCTCGTAGACCTGTTTCAACAAGGATATCACTTTCATGATTATCAGGATTAAAAACCAGAAGCTATAGGGTTCTCATTTGGAATATACCTTGAGATAGAATGCAACTGCTATAAATATACATCCTGCGACCAATCCTGATCCGGATAACTAAAATGAAACAAGAACGAACAATAAGAATATAATACACAAAAGGGATCTTTATAAGCAAAGGAAAGTTTAATGATAAACTGTTTTGTTCTTTGAATTTACTAGAAGTAGGGGCTTCCTCCCAGCTTTATCGATTAAGGCAGCTCCAAGACCTGTGATAACAATCTGCAAAAGAAAGACAACAAAAAACCATGAATTGGTTTGGGACTATGAAGTCAGGATACTCCAAAAATGAAAAATTGAAAATTTTTCGAACTTGAGTTTATACCAATCCTTTCACACAAACAAATATCAGATTTTCAAATAGCAACTAAGTTAAAATTAAGAACCTGAAGGCAAGCATATGCTATAGTTCCGATGGTGGGAGAAAATCCTGACATGAAAATAAAAATTAGAATGCCTATTGAAATTTATTCAATTTTTTAAATATACTTTCAATGGGAAGTGTGACAATGAGTTATTGGATCAGATGGAATGCTGACTTAGCAATGTGTATAGGTGTGATGATTACAGCAATTCTAGTAAGTGCATGCTTACCTGCTAGTTCAAAAATACTGCTGGTATAAAAGCAAATTCCATTGATTCCTCCAAACTGCTGGCAGACCATAAGGCCTATTCCTATCTGGTCATTTGCGTATAAAAAATAGTTATATCTATGCCTAAGTGCACTTATTTTGGTTCATTAAAAATGTCAAGATGAAAATATTGAAACAAAGTCATTTCAGATTTACTTGATACAACAAAAACATGAGGGTTGGAAATAAACTCTATCATATTCACTCTTGGATGAAAATAATTTTTTACTTCTTTTGTTTTTCAACCCTAGACCTCGTTTAACAAAAAATCCTAGCAGAAAGGGAAGTGATATTTTAGTGACATTGTCCAAAAAGGATGAAGAAAGAAATTTTCAATCAAAAGTTAGAATGATAGAAGGTATAGTTACAGTGACTGAGCGCAAATATCTTCTATGAAATAGTTCCAGTAGCCTAGATTTTGGGAGCTGCTCCAAAGTAGTTATATAATCCTGTGTGCCAATGACAGATACACCCACTTAAACACAGTATCTTAAGAATGATTTCTCTTCAACATTGCGGCGTGAAGCAAAGGCACAGAGTTATATATAAAAGTATAAGAACCTGAACTTCCTTTGCCTCCTCTGATATATCAGCATCTTTGCCACGAAGTATTTGCATTGCTGCCTCAAAATCTTTTTGCTGTCCTCTCTTTGCCTGCAACCATTGTTTGGTTAGAACTCTTGATGTTGTGAAAACCACCACACATTTACCTCTTATAAAAGCATGAATTTGTAAATTGGTTTCTTACTAGCCATCTAGGAGACTCTGGAATGAAAAACAGACCAAATAGCAATACAGCAGTGGGAATGAGGCCTACAATTGCAAACACTTACAATTAGTTCTCCAGCAAAGTATCAGTTAATTTCTAATTTTTTTCTGTTCTGCCCTTACCCTTATTATTAGAACTATATTTAAACAGGTTAGACTTACCAGTTAAAGCTAAAGCTCTCCACGAAAGTACATTTCCGATGGTGAATGCCACTGACACAGCAGCAGTGATCATGAACTGCAAGGAGAAATGAAAAGCAAAACTTAGATTCTTTGTTAACTTTATTGCATACTGTTTAGTACAGTTTAATGGTTCATTGTGAAACACACACACACGTATATATAGAATCTAATGTTTCCAAAGTTATAAAAGTTGCTGCTGAGATCTACCTGATTTAAGGTAGTCAGTGTCCCTCGGAGTTCTTTTGGTGCTATTTCTGCTACAAAGACAGGAACCTTGTACAATCCATCACATATATGGTAAAATTTTAATATTTTAAACATGCAAGTGTCTGAAACGAAATCTTATGCATTAAGCTGTTTTTTTGGAGAGTAGAATTATAACCAACCACATATGAAAACACTCCCATTCCATATCCTGTTGCTAGCCTCCCAATGTCCAGAGGCACAGGACCCTGTAAAGAAAAAGAAGTTCTGGTGGGTTATAATTCTTGGACAATAGTTATGGGAAAACATGGTATAAGTTTTGTGGTAAGAACCTCAGAAAAGTAAATAGCAAGCCACCCCACGACACAGAAAGCACTTGACACTCTCATTGCCTGCATATGTTCCAAAATCAACCTTTTCGCACCTGAACTGGTTAATCCCAAACAAGCATCCTAATTTCTCTTAACTTACCCCTTTTCGTCCAATAAAATCAGCAATAGGCCCACTTGTTATTGCGCCAGCCATCGCACCAAAAGTCAAGATGGAGCCAAACAAGGAGTACTGCATTCAATCAGTACACGAGAAGACAAAGAAAATTGTATCAAATCCAGGGCTAGTTTGCTAGCACAGGCATCAAAATCTATAAAGCAAAGGGAATATATTTGAGTACATAATATTGATAAGTTTCTTGTAGCAACTACTAAAATGCCGAACTTTTTCTGAAGCCAATCAAAGATTTTAGATCACCAACATACATTTATTTTAGCTTTAATAAGCTGAGTTCGATTCTCTCAGAAATTGTACATATTTCTTTCTACATATTCTTACTCCTGTCAGTCCTTGGCCATCTTTAAGCTTACTGAAAGAGTAGTCGCTATTGAGCATTTTCTAATACTTTTCCCATAATTTTACTAATCCTAAAAAAGGGTGAATAATGCAGGCTTACCTCTGCCAAAGAAAGACTGAAATCCTTCCTGATAGCATCTTGAGTGGGAGATGAATATCCAGCCTGAAAACAGACACATAATCATTCCACAGGGAAACATATCAGTCAATTAAACTACATTTTTTCTGTTCTCAGTTTTTTTTCGTTTGTCTTGTACAGAAGGCCACAAAAGTGCTTCCGTTTTGGATTTTAACTTTACAACATCCTCTTTCCTGGGAATGAGGAGTGTTATTTGTGTTCCATAGAGTTCAACAACAAACTAAACACTTACACAAGCGCCAAATTCATAAGAACCACACACTGCAACGAATGTACAAAAATAAACCATCCATGGATGCCCTTTGCTTGTATGGACCAACTGTTGGTCCGGTTTCCCCACCAGTGGCTCTCTGATTCCTTTCTGCACGCTTTCCTCCACATCTTTGATCTCCATGTTTACTTCTATGCGTAATCAATTACTAATTCCCTATGCAAAAAACACACCCAAATGCAAGTAAGCATGTTGTTTTTAGTCTTATCTCATTGATATAATTGTGTCATGTGACTTTTATTTTGCTTTTATAAGATTTTTTAATTTCTTTTGCAATGGACAAGAACTTTCACTTTTTATGAATGAGACTAAAAACATAATTGATTTCTTTTGGACTAGAAACAAACGGTATCTTAAAATATATCCCAAAGTTGAAGTACAGCAAGTAGTATACCACACAGTGCTGGCACTTAAATGGCATTATTATTCAAACTACTCAATCTAGATCTCATGTTTTTGGATGGACGTGGGAGTTGCACTTACCCATCAAACTTATGGACATAACAATGTACAAAGTTCATTATAAAAAATTTAGAAATTTGTATGCATTAGTCTTAGGACAATAATTGTGTAAGCGTCTTCAACTTCCTATTTATCCCCAAGGTTTGGTCAGGTATGTCTTACCTAATGAACTCCATCTGTTCAGGAGAGTTAAAATCGAGATGTCTCAATATCAGTTCATGATTAGTGTTGATGACACTTTGTGAGTGAATTGTGGTCCACGGATAACTCTTGATTTTCTACTATTTCTTTGAGATTTCTTTTGTCCTTACTTATATTTTAAGATTAGATTTGTATTTTCTTCAATATATGAGATATGATGTCATTTCACAGTATATAAGTGAGTGTTATTTTATTAAAAAAATTGATTTAAATTTAAAATTTACTTCTTAAGATAGTATTAGAGTATTTAAAGTCTATCCTAACGAGAGTATTTTCTTAAAATGGTATTAGAATCATTTATAGTTTATCCTAATAAAAATATTAGACCAAATAAGAAAAAGCTAAAACAGTTAGTTTAGATAAGTTTTGTGGACTCAATTTAAGGCCCACCCATATCTAAAACTTCGAAACTCTATAAATATATATTAGCGGGAGAAGAGAAACGGATATAGAGGAGACAATGAGTAGATTAGGCACTTCGCGACAATAGTTTAGTTAGTTTTTTTACATTCCTAAATTGAGTTTCGTTTTTTTCTCTCTTTCACAGTTCTGCAATTTATATTTTCTATTTACAATTCTAATTTGTTTTCAGTTCACGTAAATTTAACTGCATTTTACTGTTTCAATCATGCTTTAATTTTATGTTTTTAGTCTTTAAGTTTTTGCACTTTATGTTTTTTTGCAATTTAAGTTTTCTGACTTTACTTCCAGTCATCTACGTTTTCCGCAATTTACATTTCAATTCTTTAGATTTCCCACAATTTACATTCTAGTTGTTTTCGTTTCTACAATTTTCTATTAAATGATCTTGCTTTCTTTCTCTTACTCTCTTTCTCTTTTGTTTTCTCTGAGTAGAACTATTAGATAGTCTAGTAAATGATTGTTGACTAAACATTCTATTAGTTTTTGCATAAGTCATTTTACTTTTTTGGAGTACAATCATTAGATGGACTAGTAAGCGATTGTTGACTAGAGGGTCTAATAATTATAATTTAGTTTCTTTTGCATGCTCAATTTCCATTTTTAATTTACATTCAATTTTTAGTTTTAAATCTTTCACATTCATCATTTACTTTTCAGTTCTTTACATTTCATGTGTTAATATATGATTTACCTATAGTTGTCTATTCTTCACTTTGTTTTACATCCTGTTTCGTTCTTCATTTCAATTTTAATTCCTTCTCTCCCCTAGTTTTAATTTGTTTAAGGAGAATACGATAAATGAAAATATAATTCATGAGATACGTCTTTGGGATATTCAAGTTAGTCCTATATTACATTAAGAAGAAACTTAGTTTTGTTTGAAAACTAAACAATTATCATTCTTCAAGTGATAGTTTCGGCTATTTTTTTTGGATAAAAGTTCAAAATTATTTTTGTGTATATACTCATGCGAATTCAAAAAAAAAAGAGAAAGGAAAATATTTGTTGTTTTGAAAGTAAAAGTGGTTTTCAATTATCTGAAATTCAAAGATGTACATCAACTTAAAGATTTTGCGTTTACATGTTGGTATGGCTTTTGAAATGTCTCAAAACAAAAACTTTTGTAGTAAAATCACTTTCCTGAAACTATGACTTGTTACTACTTTAGTTTCTAGAAATTGGTTCTCTTTGAAAGTCCATAAGACTATAGTTTGTTATTCATGTTAGTCTAGCCGACGTAGTTGATGAGTTTTTTTTTTTGGTAGTCTCCGCGTGAATAGTCTATAGTCAATAAAAAATAAAATGAGATTGGATTACATATTCGTGTTTATGATAGTAAATCACCATGATTATTGAGGAATATATCAGCTATCATATGATATTATTAGTCATTACATGACTTAATTAGTTATTAAGAAAATTATATATTAGTTATCATATGATATAATTAGTTATTATGTGATATAATTAGTTGATTGAATAAACATAATTAGGTTTTATATTCATTTTCAATAGTTACAATTTTGTTTGTTTATATACCACACTCCTTCAATGAGAATTCATCCCATTTGAAACCAATCTCTTTATTCTTGACATGGTATCAGAGCACGATTTTGGTGCTCTTGATTATCAAAATTTTCATACTTTCTAAAAACACTCATACTACCACGGGAGACGATTCAAAGGGTTCTGGATTAGATATCAAAACCATTGATCCCTCACACCCGTTCTATATTCATCATTCTGGTAAACCAGGCCATGTCGTGGTTCCTATCAAATCAAATGTCATCAACTATCAACCCACAACAAACAATGACAGAATGCCAAGAAGTATCTGATTCAACTTCTTCTATTGCAGTACAAGGATTCACCGCAGAGCAGATTCAAATATTGGATCAAGCAATCCATGCATTAAATTAAAATAATGTTGGTAATGTTGATGCATATGCAAATGCCGCAAGTTTGATTTCATCAACTCTTGTGTCTGTGAATTCTAGTAGCGCAAGTTCTTGGATTTTGGATACTGGCGCCACATTCTTTCCCACGTGTCTCTTTTAACTGAAACCAAATCTTCAAATATTACAAGTGTTAATTTACCAAATGGTGCTACGACACAAGTCACACACACTAGCACCGTTATTTTTAATTCCAAACTCACACTAAAAATGTCCTATGTGTCCCATCTTTTAACTTGAACTTGGTTTCAGTCAGCAAACTCACAAAGGACCTAAATTGTTGCATTCTATTCTTTCATGAATTTTTTATTTTGCAGGACTTGGTTTCGGAAAATGATTAGCTTGGATAGACAATGTGGTGGTCTATACTACATGCATCCATCAAAGAATAAATCGACTATTTTCCATATTTCTCAACCGTTCGACTTATGGCATTTACACCTGGGTCATCCCTCTTTTTCTCGTTTTAAATTAATGTCACATTTACTCCCTGATCATCCTAAAGAACTAGGAAATAATTGTACAATTTGTACAAAGGCTAAGAAGACACACCTTCCTTTTCCCAAAAGCTCAATAACCACCAAATTTCCTTTTTCACTTTTATATTGTGATGTATGGGATCCTCATAAAATTCCTATGCATACAGGTTTGCGTTAGTTTCTTACAATTGTTGACGATTTTTCTCGTTGCACATGGATTTTTCTCAAGCATCATAAATCAGAGACAATTTTTATCAACTAATTTCATACAATTTGTCAACACTCAATTTCAAACAAATGTTCAAACGATAAGAGTGGATAATGACACAAAATTTATTCCTCTTCTTAGTTTTCTTTAAAATAAAGCAATCGAGCTCCAAAATTCTTGCATTCACACTCCACATGGAGTTGTTGAATGAAAACATCGACACATTTTGAATGTTGCTCGTTCTCTCATATTTGAATCAAATGTCTCACTTGAATTCTGGGAGAATGTGTCTGAACTACAGTTTACCTCATAAACCGAATTCCAACACCATTGTTATCCAACAAATCTCCATTTGAGGTCTTATATAACCGTCCTCCTTCTCTTGCACATTTACGGGTCTTTGGTTGTAAATGTTATGCGACCAATGTTCACCCTAAACAAAAATTTGATCCTTGTGCATCTATTTGTGTCTTCCTGGGATATCCACATGGCCAAAAGGGGTATAAAATTATTGATTTACAAACCAAAAAAATATCCATCAATCGTGACGTATATTTTCAAGAAAATATTTTTCCTTTTCATTCCAAATATTTGTAGTTTCCTCAAAATTCATCACCATATTTTCCTCTACCTCACAACATTTCCTTCGATACACTGATTCAACCGATATCCTCTCCTGATTTTTCTCCCAATTCCACGCTTCCCTTACTTGATCACAATCCCGAATCACCTCCTTCCTCCAATGTCGTTATTCCATAATCCTCATCCCCAAAAATAGGCATACCATCCTCATCTCATTCTCCATTGCCTACTTTGTCTTCTTTCTCACCTTCCACGACGTTAAAACCCTCTAATCTGTCACCAATTTCGATCCTTGATGAACCTCCTCTCTGTCGTTCCATTTGTCATATTCAACCTCCTGCATGGCAAAAAGACTATGACATGTCTTCCCACATTAATCATTCTTCGACTCAATCAAGTTCTCGTAAAGGTACAAGGTATCTCCTTTCTCCTAATTTGTATGTTTTTCGTTTTTCTCCTCATCATTGTGCCTTTTTAGCCCTCTTAACAACACAGAAAGAACCATCTTCCTTCAAGCAAGATGACCGTGATCCACTCGTGGCGCCAAGCCGTGTCTGCTGAACTTCAAGCTCTAGAACGCAACAACACATGACAAATGGTTTCTCTTCCACCGGGGTACAAACCAATCGGTTGTTGCTGAATATATAAAATCAAGTATAATTTTGATGGGACCATTGAACAATATAAAGCTTGTTTGGTTGCCAAGGGCTTCACCCAGGTTGAAGGTACAAAGAAACTTTTTCTCCTATTGTCAAACTCACCATTCTTCATTGTTTATTAATTGTTGCTACTTCCCACAACTGGTATACCCATCACCTTGATGTGCACAATTCATTCCTTCATAGGACATTACAAGAAGAGGTGTATATGACTCCACCTCCTGGTCTTCACTGACAAGGGGAGAATCTTGTATGTCGACTTCACCAATTTATTTATAGTTTAAAACAAGCATCACAAAATTGGTTCTCAACTTTTGCAACTACGGTTAAATCCGTTGATTACATACAAAGGTGGATTATTCACTTTTTTACTAAATCTCAAGGTAAAAAGTTTACTGTTATTCTCATTTACGTTGATGACATCCTGTTGACTGGTAATGACTTACATGAAATCAAGTTGTTCAAAAGTCATATGCTTAAACACTTTCTTATTAAAGACCTCGGTGAATTGAAATATTATCTGCTGATAGAATTCTCGTTCCAAAAGAGGGATCTTAAATTTCCAATGGAGCAAAACTTGAAACTGACAGATGAAGACGACGAAATACTTCATGATCCGAGCAAGTATCGGAGACTGGTTGGAAGATTAATATACTTGATAGTTACCAGACCTGTCATAGTATATTCAGTATGTACCTTTAGTCAATTCATGAACACACCCTGAAAGGTACATTGGGAAGCAGCGTTGCGGGTTCTTAGATATATTAAAGGGACGCCAGATCAAGGTCTTTTTTCTACCATCTGAAAAGATTTTAACTCTTGATGCATATTGTTATTCAGATTCGGGAGGATGTCGTACTACAAGGTGTTCTGTATTTGGTTACTGTGTTTTTTCTTGGATCATAACTCATCTCTTGGAAATCAAAGAAACAAACGAATGTATCACGTTCGTCGACAGAAGCAGAATACAGAGCAATGGAATATACTTCAGGTTTTGAAGGTTGAATTGCACAAACCGACTACGTTATTTTGTTATAATCAAGCAGCTTTACATATTGCAGCTAATCCAGTTTTTTACGAACGTACAAAACACATTGAAATTGATTGTCACATAGTTTGAGAAAAACTTCAAGCAGGTGAGATTCATCCATGTTATGTTTCTACAAAGAAGCAATTGACAAAAATTTTTACAAAAGCGCTTGGCATAGAGCAATTTGAATTTTTATGTAGCAAGTTGGGAGTTCTTGATTTGTACTCTCCAACTTAAGGGGAGTATTAAGGAATATACTAGTTATCATATGATATTATTAGTCATTATATGACTTAATTAGTTATTAAGAAAATTATATATCAGTTAGTTATTATGTAACATAATTAGTTGATTGAATAAGCATAATTAAGTTTTATATTCATTTTCAGTAGTTACAATTTTATTTGTATATATACTACACTCATTCATCCAATTTGAAATCAATCTCTTTATTCTTGACAGAGATTTCCTTATAGACTAACTAAAAAAATCACCATCGAAGTTTTTGGAGGTCTATTAAAATTAACGAATTAAAGAAAACTCATTTAAGTTATTTCCATTGTTTTTCTCTTCAAAGCAAGACCTAGTTTGATGGACATGCCGACATGACCTAGCTTCCTCTTATCACCAACCATGGTTACTCAATTCCTCACATTATTCTCATCTACTACACCTTTACTTCAACCAAAATACATGAATTTTGTGGGCTCACTCGTACTGTGAGAAATTGAGTTTAGAGAAAAAAGATAAGGTTAGTCATTTCAAGTTCTTACGTAACATAATATTCATACTAAATGAGTTTGATTGATTGAATGCATGAAAGATAACTATGTGGAGGAGAAAAGACTGCAGAGTAACTAGTCATCTCATGATGTCTTAAAACAACGACATTGCATCACACCATTCTTCATGTAAGACTTTTTATCAAAATAGATTAGTGAAATTGAGGTAAAAATTAGTAGCATTTTGTATAATCTTAACTTTTAAATCTAAATAATAATTAAATATAATATAGTTTTATCTTTATGTAAAAGATATTTAAAAGAATGAAATATGTTTTAAAAGTTAATTTAAATAAAAGATATTATCAGCTTTCCTTTTTGCTTTAATATTTGTTTATTTGAATTTCAAAATTTTACGTTTGATTTACAAATGATCCTCGTTGTTTTGATATGATTTATTTGAATTTCAAATCTCATGTTTGATTTTTATTTTTTTTTAATGTTTGATTTTCTCTTCTTTTTTCTCTCTAATTCTTATCTTTTTTTTTCTTGCATTAAGAATCACATTTTTATTGAATTTGATATTCTCGATTGTATTTTATCTTTTATCGATCTCATTTTTTTTTTGTCTATTGTGAAGAAAAAAAATTATACATTTGTCTTTTTGGATTAACTTTACCTTAAATTAATTACTAGTAAACCATGTCTTTTTAATAAATTTGACCTGTTCTTTTGTAATACTATGAATTTGTTGTTCTTTTGGGAGGTAAAATGCAAGTGGAAAATTTTAATTAATGTCTGGAATTTATTTTCTGAATCATTGGCATTAAGAACCAATTGTGAAACCTTGAGAACAAATTCAATCGTCATTACAGAAGCAAACTTACGACAAATAATATGCCTAGTGATGATTGAATCGTTAAACTTTTCATTTCCACCTTAGACTGTTCTGCAAATCACAAAACCCCTGCTTCCTATGAATTAATGGCTGCTTGTAATTGTTCCAAGCTCTTACCCTTCGTTTCCGGCACCACAACAATTATAAATAATATAGCCAATGCATTAATTGCTGCATAAAGAATGAAGGTACCTGCAAATCGTACACAGAAGTGAATTTATTGGTTCTATAAATTTCATGAACTTCAATATTCTACAGTTACACTGCACCTTTAATTGAAATAAATCTGAAAAACAAGACTTGTATTTATTTACCATAGGAGCTCCAGCTGATGAGGAAGTTGAAAGTATAGGAGCATAACCATGCACCAAACCAGTTCGTTAATGTGGCCACACTTCCTGCCATCCCTTTAATATTCACAGGAAATATCTGTAACGGAAGGTAATAACAAAAATTAAGTCTTGCTGATTCTAATAACAGAAATCAGATTTTGAGTAGAGAACTTGTGAGTTGGTAAGCACCTCAGACATCACGACCCATGGAATTGCTCCCATTCCTATTGAAAATGATCCTATGTAGACCTGGTATCACCAAAAGAAACATCCAATGTAGGATATGAGTTTATATCTCAGACACATCCAATGTAGCAGCATCGAGAATGAAATGGTAATGGTCATTACCAGTACGCCTGTTACTGCAAGTGCTGGAACTGCCGCAACACCCACCTCGTGAACCTGATTCACACAAGGATATCACCTTCACATAATTACCAGGATTAAAAACCAGAAGCTATAGGGTTCCATGTTGGTATGTACCTTGAGGTAGAATGCAACTGCTGCAAATAAGCAACCTGCCACCAATCCTGATCCAGATAACTACAATGTAACCAAGAAATAACAATAAGAATGTTATGCACAAAAGGACCTTTAAAAGAAAATGAAAGCTTGAAGGTAAAGTGTTTGGTCGTTGGATTTACTATAAGTAGGGGCTTCCTGCCAGCTTTATCTATGAAGACTGCTCCAAGACCTGTGACCACAACCTGCAAGAGAAAAAAAATCTACTGGAGTTGCTTTTTGAAAAACGATATCAGATTTTACATGAACTAGTGATTAAGTTAAAATTGCGAACCTGAAGGCAAGCATATGATATAGTCCCAATGGTGGTAGAAAATCCTGACATAAAATCCACAAATAGTCATTGCCAAAATATGAAAATTTGAATGCTTCATGAAATTTATTCCATTTTATAAATCCTTTCGATGGGAAGTGTAGAAGTGAGTTATAGGTTAGATGGAAATGGTGATGATGGCATAGACTTGGAACCAAAAACATTATGATTAGCGCAATTCTCATTAGCACGTACCTGCTTGCTCAAAAATACTGCTGACATAAAAGCAAACACCATTGATGCCCCCAAGCTGCTGGCAGAACATAAGGCCTATTCCAATCTGCCATTGATATATAAAACAAGTTATACATTTGCTTTTACTGTGTATACTTGCACAGGTTCGAGAAAAACGGGAAGATGAAAATTTTGAATGAAAATCACTACAAACATGTTTGATACAACCAAAACATAAAAAGGTTGAAAATATACCGTTTGTCATCTTAATTCTTCGAAAATCATTTCAAGCTCATTTTGTTTTTCACCCCTATACCTAGTCTACCAAACCAAACACATCCTTAAAGAAAGTGATGTGATATTTTAAAGGCATTATCCAAAACGAACAAGAAAGCAGGTTTGATTCAAAAGTTAGAATGATGAGAATTATACTTACAGTTAGTGAGAGCAAATATCTTCTATGAAACAATTCCAGCAGCCTGGATTTTGGAAGCCTCTCCAAAGTAGTTATATAGTCCTGTGTGGCAATGACAAATAAACTACTTAAACACGGTATCTTAAACACTACATAAACACTTCCACTTTATCTAAAACTAGCAACAGTAAAGGAACCTGAATTTCCTCTGCCTCCTCAGATATATCAGTATCTTTTCCACGAAGTGTTTGCAGTGCTGCCTCAAAATCTTTTTTACGTCCTCTCTTTGCCTGCAATAATTGTTTGGTTTTTACTCTTGATGTTATGCAAAGCACTGCTCATTGCCTCTTAAAGAACATGCATAGTTAAAATAATTTCTTACCAGCCATCTAGGAGACTCCGGAATGAAAAACAGACCCAAAAGCAATATAGCAGCGGGAATAATTCCTTCAAGGGCAAACACTTAGTTAGTTCTCCAGCAAAGTTTATTTAATTTCTAATTTTATGATTCCTTGATTTTGGTCTTGGCATAACACAACACCACAAATTTAGCTTGTAAAAGCATTACAAGCACTATTTATGTTATATCTCTTTTCAATGAGACCTCAACCCACTAAGAGCTAGTGTCATAGTGGCTCCACACTATGATGCCTCACTCAACCTTTTTGGTTATCCCCTTCGCAAGTATCCCTTTGTGATCACAACTCAGACAGTTAACCAACAATAAATTTTTCTGTTCTTCCTATACCCTTATTGATGGAATTAAATTCAAATAGGGAAGACTAACCGGTTAAAGCTAAAGTCCTCCATGAAAGTACATTTCCAATTATGAATGACACCGACACACCAGAAACAATCATGAACTGCAAGGGGAAATTTAAACAGAACTTAGATCTCTTTGTTACTTTTATTCATATTGTTTACAACAGATTTAAATAGTTCAGTATGCTGTGAAGACAAAGACATATATAGATGCCAATGATTCCATAGTCACAATAATTGTCTAAGAAATCTACCTGATTTAAGGTAGTCAGAGTCCCACGGAGTTCTTTTGGTGCAATTTCTGCTATAAAGACAGGAACCTTGACAATCCATCACGTATATAGTCAGTTTTTATTAATTTGAACATGCAAGTTTCTGGAATGAAATTTTGTGAATTTAGTTTTGGGTGAGTAGAACCAACCACATATGAAAAGACTCCCATTCCATAGCCTGTTGCTATCCTCGCAATGTCCAAAGGCACAGGGCCCTGTATAAAAGGAAAAAACAAAGTTGTGTTAGGGTTATAATCCTTGTAGAACAGTTATGGCAAAACATGGTACAAGTTTTGTGGTGAGAACCTCAGCAAAGTAAATTATAAGCCACCCTGCAACACAGAAAGCACTTGACACTCTCATTGCCTGCATATTCGGAAATCAACCTTTTCACACCTTGGAAACCCGAAATAAAAATAATTAACAAGTTAATCCCGAACAACTATCATAATTTCTCTGAACTTACCCCTTTACGTCCAATAAAATCAGCTATAGGCCCAGAAGTTATTGCACCAACCATTGCCCCAAAAGACAAGATGGAGCCAAACAAGGAGTACTGCGTACGGTCAATGCACAAAAAAAACCAAAGAAAACAAGATCAAATCCAGATCCAGTTTGCTAGCTCAGACATCAAAATCCATCAAGCAAAGGGAGTATATTTGAGTACATAATAATGATAAGTTTCTTGTTGCAACCAAGAAATTTTCCGAACTTTTTAGCTAATCAAAGGTTTTAAGTCACTAGCATATTTTTTTGTTTAATCGGCTGAGCTGGACACTCTCAGAAAATTGTACATCTTTATGAGTACATGATAATTTTCTTTGAAACCAGTCATTATTTCTATGAAAGATTTTAGAAATTTGATAATGTACATGTTTTTAAATAGTCATTGTTCCCATCAGTCTTTGGCCATAGTTAAGCATACTGCTAGTTTATCATTTTCAATCTATTTCCCATTATTTCATCAATCCTAAAATGTGAATAACTACAGGCATACCTCTGCCAAAGACAGATTGAGATCCTTGCTGATAGCTTCTTGAGTGGGAGATGAATATCCAACCTGAAAACAGAATAGTAATCATTCCACAGAGAAACATATAGGTATTAAACTCTCAGTGAGTTAAACTTTAAGTGCTTCCTCTCTGTTATTCAACTTTACAACATCCTCTTTACTGGGAATGAGAAATATTAGTTGTGCCACACCACACAGAGTTCAACTATAAACTAAACACCTACACAAGTCCCGAATTCATAAGATCCCCACACTGCAACAAATGTACTAAAGTAAACCATCCATGGATGCCCTGTGGTTGGTTGAACAAGCTGGTGGTTCTGTTCCCCCACAAGTGGCTCTCTTATTCCCTTCTGCGTGCCATCCTCCACATCTTCCTTAATAGCCATGTTCACTTCTATCCGTGAACACTTCCCAGTTCAACTCCTTGGTTCATATGGTATTGATGGTGTGTATGTATAGGGAAAGAAAAACAGAAACGCAAGTGATCATGCTGTCATGGAAGCTGTAAAACTTCTTTTTTCCCCTTAGGAACAAGAGGGATAGAAGTTAAAGGACAGCAAGCAGTGTCCCACACAAAACTTGCACTTTGAAGAACTTGAATTTAGATGTGGTGGTTCTTGGAGGTAGGTGTTAGTTGCATTTACTTTTCAAACTCATGGACAAAACAGTGTACTAAATTATCATAAAAAAAATATGGAAAAATTGTATCTTTAGGCTGTATATGTCTTGACAATAATTGAGGGAGTCCTTCAACTTGATGTTTTATTTATTTTTCTTGTTGAAGAGTAACTCGGATGGATTTAAGTTAGTTTTAAAAAGGATTTCACATAAAAGTTGTACCTACAATTTTGTTAAAGAAAAATAGTATGTAACTTTCAGAATTTTGATTAATTTTAAATGAAATTGTACATAATCTACACAATTTGAGTATAAAATAATATAATTAAAATTGTACGTATTGTTACTGTATTTTTTTTTATCAGCACTGTATTTTTTGTTAAAAGATGTTGGTTTGTACTAAATTTACCATTTACATATTAGAGGAGTTATTTCCAATTCACTGTGCAGAAGTTATTATGAAAGGTTTTTTGGTAGTCCTTGGTTTGTTGTATGTTACCCATAAAATATAATTGCAGTAGAAAGTACAATAATGTTAATCGAAACTTCTTTTCCTAAATTTTAAAATATAAAAAAAAAATCAAAACAATTAATCAACTTTTATTCTTTAATTTTTACAAATTTTAATTTAAAAAATTTACTTAAAGTACATAATGATTTCAGATTTAATCAAAATTATCTTAATATTATAAAAACAAATTGACAAATTCGTACTGTTAGTTACTATTTTCACGTGATTTTTTCAATCATGGTTCCTTTAGAATAGTCGTAAAAGAAGACCTAAAACCGTAATATACCGAAAAAATTACGCTACTTACAAAAGAAGTGTGACGCCATGTGACTATGAGTTCCCGAGGCCAGCATCACATTTAAGTTCTTTTTTGGACTTTTTGGCAGAAAAGAACAAAACAGAGGAAGAGATAGTAACGTGGAAAAGAATTACAAACAAATTAAAAATAGAAGTTATTTAAGGAAGAAAAATAAATGGAAATATATCTTTCATTTCATCTAATTTTGTTCACAAATTAATTTTTATGTTACTTTTACTCTTTCAAATTCAAAATATATCTTTATATAAATGGTTGAAATTTCTTCCCCAAGGGTTGTTTACGGTATTTTAAATAGGGCTAATGTGGACTATACTTTATTATTATTAAATATTAATAATAAATAAAAAATAATATTAATTACTCATTAATAAATATTATTAATTAATCATATTAAATAATCATTAATAAATATTATTAATTTATTATTACTATTAATAAAAAACCTAAAGTGTGACTTTATAGTATTAAATTATTAATAGAAATTTGTATTAAATGAATGAACGATTTTTTATTCTCAAATATACCTTTTTAAAAAATATACTAAATAAACATACCACTTTATTTATTTACCTTAATAGACAAATTTATTAATCATGTCAGAATCTAGATCCAGATTCAGTTCACAGATTAAATAATTAATATTTAAAAAAAACAAAAATAGAAGAGCATAAATAAATAACTAATACAGATTAAAATAAATATTTTATATTTTATATTTCTATTTTGATTTTTTTAGTTTTTAAAAAACGAAATTAAATTAATAATATTTTTTAAATAATAATATAAAAATATTTTATGTAAATGAATATTAATTGGTGTTATTTAATTTAATATTTCATATAAATTTTAGTATTAGTAATAACTGATATAAAAATTTAACAAAAGGGAGAGAAAAGAAAAAAAAGATATATTACATTATAATTTTTCATCATAAAAATTTAAAATAAACTAGAGTACACAATTCTTAAAATTTTTCAAATATTATTAATTACAGTTTAACTATTTATTAAATAAAACTAAATAATATTTTCATAAAACTTGAAATTTATTGTTGTAGGGACATTATAGTTGAAAATTTTATTTTAAATATGGAAAAATTTATATTTGAAAAATAAAATAAATTTATAATTAATAAAAATTTAATTGGTATAAAAGAATTATTTAACATAGAAATTTGTATTATATTTTTATTGAAGCATAATATATGGAAGTAATAATATTATTGAAAAATTAATCTAAAATATATTAAATAATAGTTAATAATAAAATATTTAAATGTAGAGAGATCTTACTTTTTATATAAGACTAATAGAAATTCTATTTTTTTAAAAGTTAAACATACATAAAAGGGAAAATAAATTAAATTAAAAATATATAATTGAAATGCAATATATACGCATTGGAAGGGAACCAAAAAATACGATGGTACACCCAATCATTTTTAACCTGCACCCAACATATTTTTTTAATTTCTAAAAATACCCTTAATTCTGGAAATAAAAATTCAGAATTGAAAATAATATATTTCGGAAAAATAAATCTAGAAGTGATTATTGAGTTCTATAAATAAAAATCTGGAAAAAAAATTAAAATTCTATTTTGGATAAAAAAATCCAGAATTGAAAAATAATACATTCGGAAAAAAATTTGGAAAAAAAATTATTGTGTTCCAGAAATGAAAATCCAGAAAAAAAAATGAAAAATTCATTCCAAATAAATAAATTTGTAATATAAAATTTTGTTCAAAAATCTAGAACACATATTTCGGAAATTTCTTTTAAAGATAATTTCGTTTTTTCCGTGAGATCGGGTGCAGTGGTGCAGGAAGCGATTTAGGTTTCTTTCTACCACGTATAAATTTATGGTTTGGAAATAAAAATCAAATTTGCCTTACAATTTTCCTGCACACGCTTGGGCAAAGCAAACGAATTTTTTTTTTCTTTTTCTAAAGTTGTTCATTTATGTCATATTAGTGTTATTTAATTGTTATTTTATTATAATTAAGTTGTGGATGATATTTTTATTTATCACTCAAATTAAAGATGGTATGCAGATTTTTGTTACTCAGCAATTTCTATATTCTAATATTTTGATGAATATGTGAAATAGTTGACTGAAAGATTAATTAATTATATTAGAACATTATTTTAGGATTACAAAATTTTTAAGTAAAATCATAATTATTTTGACTTTTTTAAATAAAATCATAATTATTTTGACTTTTTGTAAATAAAATCATAATTATTTTGACTTTATATGATTGTAAAGTCCATTGAAGTAAATTATTGTTTTAGTGGAAGTAATAGTTGGAGTTTGTAGAAGAGTTTTGTGTAGACAGGTTTATAAGTATTAAAAGAATTATCAAAATTCTTTTAGTTGATCTTTTAAACGTAGCATATAGTTCAATAAATTATGGTATTGAAAGGAAATTGAGATTTTTAAGAAATCATTTGTTATTCATGGACATCAACATCATAGATAACTAAATCATTATTTGATTGGTGTTAATAAAAAGGGTCAAAGTAGGACATGCTTTTTCCTTCGAATTAAATAAGATGTAATTGTATATGATCTTAAACAATTTAGGACAAGTAATTTGAAAGCAAACATCTTCCTTATTTTTTATTTTTTTATTTTACCACTAGTACAAATTATCAAAACAACGACCCTACATTTAAGTCATTTTTACGGTTAGACGTTATCATTCAAAAAGTGGTAGTATTTTTTAAATTAACTTCCTCTAAGAGGGTGACTATTTGTTATACCGCATTCTTAAACAAATCGCTTTGTTTTAAGGAAGCGACTATTAGGTAAAGTTGCCTTCTTAAATAAAGCGTTTTGTTTAAGAATGCGGTTTTATCTCAAAGCCGCATTCTTAAAACATTTTTTTACCCTAACACAAAAGCACATCACTTGCACTTTCATACTTTCTTTCTCTAGCATTTCGTTTTATCTTTTGTTCTTCTGCTCTAGTGTTTCCTCTTGTCTTCCTCGGGCCTGCATTGTCTTCTTTGTGCCATTGGTAAGGTCGTCGAGCTTTCTACTTCTTCTTCACCATTGGTTTTTGTATTTTTTTCGTTTCTCTTATTTGTTTGTTTTTTGTCATTGCTTGAAGGTTACCACTATTTCATTGTCACGTTGTTGTCGGTCCCGCGCCACTCTTCACCACCACCGCCGCCTTCACGCACAAGGTTGGTGGTGTTTTAAATTTTTTTATTTTTTTTAAATGTTATTATTTTGTTTATTTTGTATTTATTATAATTTGTATTTTTTTTTAATTTATATTATTTTTGTTTCTGGGTTAGAATAGAATTATTAAATTATTATATGGTAGATAGATTTATATTATTTAATATTTATAATTAATTTAATGATTTTTAATTTGTATATTTAGTATTTATTATAATTTGTATTTATTAATTTGTATCTATTACAAAATATAATGGATTGAAATTGGGTTAATTTTGTTCACATAAGTGATGAGTACAAAATAGGAGTAGAAGAATTTATACAATTTGCGCTACGTAACGCGAATAATAATGGTCATGATGGAGCAAAGATTAGGTGTTTGTGCGTTAATTGTTTGAATGGAAGGATACTGAATGTTAAGAAAATCAGGGAGCACCTTCTATGTGATGGGTTTCTTCGATCTTATACAACTTGGACATGACATGGTGAATTATTAAATCTACCACGTGTTTCCGTAACTGAAGAATATGTGGGGTCCACCATAGATGATGCAGTACATGATGAAGTAGATGATGATCGTTTGGAGGACATGATTCATGATGTGGGAGCTGAGTCTTTTGCAGAAGCGCATGGATATGGAAGTATGTCAAGCAATGTAGAGACTCCATTGTATCCTGGATCAACTAACTTCACACGATTGTCAGGGATGTTAAGATTTATAAATTTGAAGGCAATAAATGGATGGACTGATAAAAGTTTCATGAAATTGCTTCAGTTGTTGAAGGATATGCTTTCATAGGGAAATACTCTACCTAATCGTAATTATGAGGCCAAAAAGATTATTTGTCCAATGGTTATGGAGTATAAAAAGATACATGCATGTCCTAATGATTATATTATACATGGAAGATTTTGAATTGTTGAAAAGTTATCCGAAGAGTGGGTTATCACACTATAAATTGAAACAAAAATATGAGGATATTATTGAAGAGATAGAAAAGCATGGACCCCCAATGAAGGTTATGTGGATCTTCCCATCATTTCAAGGATGAAGCGTTTGTTTGCAAACCCAAATGATGCTAAGAATCTTAGATGGCATGCAGATGAGAGGAAATGTGATGGCATGTACCAACATCCAGATGATTCTATACAATGGAAGAAATTTAATTATGAGTTTCTAGAGTTTGGTAAAGAATCAAGAAATATCTGACTTGGTTTAGCTACTGACAGAATGAATCTGTTTGGTAATATGAGTACGAATCACAGTTCATGGTTTGTTTTACTAGTTATTTACAACTTACCTTTTGGATTGTGCACGAAGTGAAAATACATGATGTTATCTATGATTATCCGGTCCGAAATAGTCAGGAAATGACATAGATGTTTATCTAAATCCCCTATTTGAAGATTTGAAGTTAATGTGGGATCAGGGTGTTGAAGTATTTGACGAATTTGCTAATGAAACTTTCAAGATACATGCCATGTTATTTTGCACCATCAATGACTTTCAGACATATGGTAACTTATCATGGTATAATGTTAAGGGTCATAAAGCATGTCCAATATGCGAAGAAGACACAGCTTCTCAACAATTGAAACCTGGAAGAAAGACAATATATCTTTGGCATCGAAAGTATTTTAGAAGTCATCATCCTTATCAGAGGTTGAAAAAAGCCTTTAATGGATGTCAAGAGGCTAGTAGTCCACCAACTCCATTAACTGGTGTTAAGGTTTACGAAAAGGTAAATAACATATACCACACATTTGGTAAGTCGAAAAAGAAGTCATTTGTGACAAACATTTGGAAGAAAAAATCAATCTTCTTTGATTTTCCTTACTGATCGAGGTTAGAAGTCAGACATTTTATAGATGTAATGCATGTTGAGAAGAATGTGTGTGATAGCTTAATTGGTACACTTCTTAACATTAACAGGAAGACGAAGGATGGTTTAAATGCTCGTTTAGATTTGATTGAGATGAATATACGAGGCAAGTTGGCACCGATAGAAATGGGTAAGCATAATATTTGCCCCTAGCCTATTACACCATGTCAAAAGATGAAAAAATAAGTTTTTGTCTATGTCTAAATGGTGTGAAAGTGCTACAAGGACATTTCTCAAATGTTAAGAGCCTAGTGTCAACGCAAGATTTGAAGTTAATTAGATTGAAGTCTCATGATTGTCACATCTTGATGCAACAGTTGTTGCCGATAACTATTTGTGGGATCTTATAAAAAAATGTTAGATATATCATAAGTTGTTTGTGCTCATTCTTCTCTTCCATCTTTTGTAAAGTCATTGATCCATTAAAATTAGATGAACTTGAAGATGAACTTGTTGTTATCTTGTGTGAATTGGATATGTTTTTTCCTCCATCTTTTTTTGACATCATGGTTAATCTAGTTGTGCATCTGGTAAGAGAGGTTAGATTGTGTGGACCTGTGTACTTAAGATGGATGCATCATGTTGAGCGGTATATGAAAACTTTGAAAGGTTTTGTGAAAAATCATTATCGTTCAGAAGCTTCAATGATAGAAAGGTACATAACTGAAGAAAGTATTGAATTTTGTTCAGAGTACATGTCAAAAGCAAATTCAATAGGTCTTTCAGCTAATTCATGACACCACAGTCGTTCTACAAGTAAATGTTTACATGGTGTACATATTGTAGGCAAATCTCGATCAAAAGTGTTGAAAGCATATTTGTATATATTGAATAACACAGATAAAGTTATACCTTACATATAACGCCATTGTGAAGGAAAATAACCTAAGACAAGCAGAGAAATGGGTCTTGATGGAACATAATAGAACTTTCATGCCTTGGTTTAAAGATTAGGTGTTAAAGGATTCAACGACATCGAAGACCTTGACCTGGTTGGCTGTTGGATTGAAGTTTGATGTCATTTCCTATACACCATACAAAGTGAACAATTGTACATTTTACACGAAGTCTATAGATGAAAAAAGTACAATTCAAAATTCTGGTGTTACTCTTGAAGCTGAGTTAATGCAATTTTCCACTTCGAAAGATACAAATCTTGTACTTGGATCAATGGCATACTATGGGTTTATAGAAGAGATATGGGAGGTTGACTATACTAAAGTTTCTCGTTCCAGTTTTCAAGTGTAAATGGGTTGACAATTAAAGTGAGGTTAAAATTGATGAATCATGATTCACACTAGTGGACTTTCGAAAGATAGAGTATCGAGATGATCCATTTATAATGGTTCAACAAACATCTCAGGTTTTCTACATCAAAGATTCTATGTCAGAACATTGGTATGTCGTTTTACACGGGAACAAACAAGGGGAGGCCATAATTGATATTGAAAATGGTGACCCTCGTTTATTCACACCAATGATAATTAATAAAGATGACGATGTAGTTGATGATGTACATACAACTCGTAAAGACCACAGTGAAGGAATTTACATATGAACATTCAACCCACCATGGTAATAAATTTAGAAATATTTTTTATAATACGCATTTAGAATTTTATGTATTTGTTTTATATTATTTTCTTTCGATGCAGATTAACTAATGTTTATTACCTAATTTTTTAACAAAGATATGGATGACGATCAAACTCCAATTAGACCCCATCGGGTGAGGCAGCATGGGACTTACTAGATTGGAGCGTCTCTCATTAAGACGTGCTGCTGGTGAGAAGACACGTGTTGACATTGACGTTAACATTGGAGTGGCTTCTGGTCCTAATGCTGAGACGTTTAACAACTATCTTGGAGTTGTTTCGCGTGAGAGACTCTCCATTTTGATTAATTCATCAGATGTTGTGTCAGAGGTCGATCAGAACATGCTCTAAGAGGATGTTTGGGTAAGCTTTACATTATTATCGTTATCATATAATGCTTTTTAATATTCATTGATCAATTTTAATTTGATGATATTATTTTGTAGGAAAATTTTGAAATCCCTAATGTGGAATTGCTTCAATCAAAGATCATATCCAATATCAGACTTAAATTCTGTCAGTTTAAGTCAACACTGACGACGAAATATATTTTTGGCAAGTTTAAAGGCGAAAATCATTGTTTAAAGTACAAACATATTGAAGAAGAGACATGACATCTTTTTTTTCAAAGCGTGAATGTGAAGCTTGGAAGGTAAGTGAAGTTACTTAACTATTTTTTATTTATATAACATTAATAACTTAATATTATTTAATTCACTATATTTATTTCATTTAGGATCGTCAGAAGAAAGCTCAAGACATAACATTAAAGAATGTTACCCTGCACGTACTGTCTCGTTCGAGGTATCAAAAGCTTGAGCAATCCAGATAGGGGACTGGGTCTGAGATTGATACATGGGTTCTCCTCCATCACCACCTTTGCGCCACGTAAAATGGAAGATGACCCGAATTAAAAAGTCGAGTGCATTTAGTTATGACCAATCGCGGATAGTCTCAGAAAAAAATTGTAAGTTATTTTTATCCTCTTTTGTATTTATTTTAAGGCATTAATTATATTAAAAACTTATATGATTTTGGTCTTTTGCGGGATTTCTTGGTTGAGCAAAGATCTCAAGGTAATTTTGTACCTGAAGGTCGTCGTGATATCCTAGTTGAAGCAATTGGACAACCTGAGCACTGTGGTCGTGTTCGTGCAACTGGAAAAAGGTTGGAATTAAAATATATTTTGGAGCTGCACCACGACACTCACCCTCCTCCCCCACCATAGAGACCAAAGCAGAAATGACGAGTAAGATACGTCAAGAATTAATGGAGGAAAGGAGAAAGGAGGCTGATCGGATGCGGCTAAAGTTGCAACAAGAGTTTCTATTGCAATAAGTTTATGTTGAGCCGACTGAGGCACTTGTTAGTCTCGCTCCCAAGAGCACAAAAGGGAGTTGTGCAGATCCTACAACATCAGGGGAGGATATCATTGGCTAGACGAGCCAATGTGAGCTACTAGTAGAGGGCGACATGCTTCCTCAGGTGGTGGCCATTGAAAAAGTCTATCAAGAGGCCACCACCTTACATAACGTTCCTCTCACCCTTGATGTGGCGAAGGTAACAATTGAAAGAGTACGAGTAGCTGATGGTCGTGTTCCACTACCTTCAGATGAGGTAATAACTGTGGCCGACGCATTTCAGAAATTCATAGCCTGGCCCAGACACCTCATTCGAAATATACCAGAACCTCTGGTAATAATTTCTTTTCATTATATTAATTTATACTTATATATTACATCTAATTTAATATAAACGTTCTTTATTTTGTAGAAACCTCGTCAGAAACCAAGTCCGAAAAAAAAAACACGAGGTTTCGATTAACGATCCTATAACATCCTTAGCTGCAGCTGCTAGAGAGATTGGTCAAAATCCTATGGACATTCCGTGGGATGATACGTTTTTTGAAATAAATGTTGAAGATGGATGAAGTCTCTTCTCTACCTAGTGTTGTGTGTGTTTGATGTAGAAAAATAGCTAGTTTGCTTTGAAGTTTGTAATAGGTTTAGATGATCTTGTATGTAGGCTTGTAATTG
>Ga0123342_1002541_pt1 | contig 30254 bp, 16 predicted proteins | sample Turbeawhitnodule_FD_89960 | JGI IMG/M metagenome (GOLD analysis project Ga0123342, IMG submission 89960) | Root nodule microbial communities of legume samples collected from Mexico - Turtle bean Mexico white nodule | ecosystem: Host-associated > Plants > Roots > Nodule | place: Mexico: Nepantla... | reverse complement strand
TACGGTTTGAAACGTATATTTTTAGAATAACTTTTCTAAAATGTGTTTTAAAAAGAGTTTTACAAAATGAAAACGAGTTAGATGAATCATTTGATCATTTCTCTTATTTAATTGATAAAGAAATATATATATATATATATATATATATATATATATATATATATATATATAAATATATATATATATATTTCATATTACATCATTTGAAGCTAATCTCAAATTCAGAAATAGTATCCAGATTAGATTATGTAATCCATAATATATTTTTTTAAAATGGTATTCTAGATTACACAATCCGAAAAAAATTTCTGGATTTGAGAGTAACTTATAGATTATATGATTCATACATATTTCAAATTACATAATCCAGAACCTAATATCATATCAGAAAGACTTACAAATTATGTAATTTGGAAGCTAATCACACATCTGAAAAAAGGTTTTTGGATTGCATAATCTGGAAGCTAATCTCATATCAGAAAAGACTTTCGGATTATGTAATTCAGAAGTTAATCTCATATTATAAAAGACTTTCAGATTATGTAACTCAGAAGTTAATCTCATATGAGAAAATACTCTCAGATTATATAATCTGAAAGCTAATCACACATGTAAAAAAAAGCTTTCAAATTCGATAATCCATGAGCTAATTATGAATTAAAAAAATATTTTTAGATTATATAATTTGAAATATTAAAAAATAATGTTTTGAAATAAAAAATTTATGGGAGTAGCACATAGCATAGGAACGTACGGAGGAAGAAGCAGGAGAATTCGTTAAAATAATAACAAATTACATTGTAATTTTGGTTTTTCAATCTCCTGACTTACTATATTAGAGTAATTTTATTTATGGTGACGTAACTTTTATAATCTCGAAGCATTTTCACAAATGATAAAGATTGAATACAGATTTCCACTAATAACATATAAATGGAAAATATGAGCTATTTTAGTTATTATTTAATAGGTATTTTGGTCCTTTCATTATTGATTTTTTTTTTAAAATTTTATCTTAACATTTTGAATGTTCTTAGTTCTATTTCTTAAAATGGAGTTAATGTAATTTCTAAATGTTATTACAGTGATATGTGTTATTCGATCCCAACATCTTGCCAAACTAATCAAATTTAATTAATAATGTGTCATTTGTTATTTATGTTTTGCTATGTATGTGGTGTGTTATCATTCTAATATTATTATCATCGCTATCAAATTAAAACACTTAAAACGGTGAGATGAAATTAAAAAGAAAAGCTCTCATAGTAGACAAAATTATTAAATATTTTAGTTATTTTTTTCCAACGCACTAATTATCATAATTTATAAAAAAATGTAATTTAGGTAAGATTTTAATTCTCACTTTCATATTATGCGGTTTTAATTAATAAAAGTTTTTCTTAATGATTCTTTAAATGAATAGATTACATTTAAAGTTTAATTAAACCAAAATTAATTTTTGTGGTCACATTCTCAAATGTGATTGTCATTCACTCCACTCATGCACGATTAAGACTATGACCAAACAAATACCACATTCATTTGTGATTATGGAATTAGATGTAGCACTACAACAAACAATAATGAAACGATTGTGATTAATTATTATAACAAAAAAGCATAGTATAATTTTGCCTGAAAATTACACATATCTTCTCAAAAAAGGCTCAATAAATACAAAATAATAGAATAATTTATTAAATCTTTTTAAATTTCAACTAATAATAGCTAATATTAAATATGTATTATATATTATGGATATGATTCATATCCTTGTTTATGAGAAATTAAATAAAATATAGATAGCAGTTGTATTCCCAAATTCCTAAATATTTTTTTCCGTTTCATAACGATTGCACGTATAATCATTTGAAAAATCATTTATATTTACTTCTACGCATAAATAATTTTTTTTACTATTTCTTTACATATATGATATTAAAGTTTGAGCTTTATTGCTATTTTGAACCTAAAACATTTTATAATTATTTATTGAATTTCTTTTAACATTTATTTCTGGGCCGGGCCGATAATATAGTTCATATATTTATTGTTTCAAGACGTTGTTAACTAAAAATTTTATACATATAACGAAAGAAATAATTACAAGAACTACTAATAATAATATTATATATATTAACTCATCAGAAACAAAACACCAACCTCTCTATTTTCACTATTGATAAAAAATAATCAAAATATTAAATAGATGTTTTATCTACAAATAACGTTTAAGAAGTAATCACAAATATATAAAAATAAAAAACTGATTTTGAACGATTATCTTTCAGAGTATAAATAATAAGGCCCAACATTATGATGTTTCCAATTCAACTTTAATTTGGTCATTTTTAGTTGTGTGGTCAATCATCAGTGTTGAGATAGTAGATTTAATTGATTTAATATTTTTGGTTGATAAATTTAAATTATTTATTAATAATAACTTATTTATAAGATACTTTAATTATATTATAGGCGTATACGAATGTATAAAATATTTAAATTATTTATCACTGAAAATATACCACATGGGAATAATAGGGATACTTGTAATTATTTTATCTCAGGGACAAACTAGTATTAAAACATAGACAGTATTATAAAAATAAAATTGTAGCATCAAATTGTCATAGAAAAAAAAAATCATTATTGAACATATATATGCAAGTTTCCAATAATGACTAGAGATTTGTTCATTGCTGTTTCTTGTTTTAATTTATACAGCAGTCTGATGTTGTGGACCAGTTGTTCGTAGCACAAAAAAGAAATGATTGCAGATGTTCTGTTTTTTAGTTTTTCATCACTTTGTTTCTTATTTCTGAATTGTGTATTTTGTTTTTTTTTATTGATTATTCCTATTATTTGTCAGCTGTGAGAGACTCAATTTGCATTCTTATTGATTTGTTTTTACCTTTTTATTGAAGGGATTTTTTACATTAAAATGCTTGTATCTCTTGCGTACTTGGGGTTTCTGTTTTCCTGTCTCTGTATTTATTGCTCTAATTTCTCACTCATTGGGCATTTTACCCATTAAAAAGAAGAGATCAAGCATACCACAGGATTTAACTGAATAAGGATTGTGATTAGGTGAAGGTGTTATTCAAGAATAAGAAGCCAAAAAAAGTTAAGAGGTGATTTAGTAGGCATAATATATTTTCTTACAGAATGAATGATTAATTTTGGAGGACATGAGTAATGAATATTGTTTGTATTTCAAGTTTTTATAAGCTTTTTAATTTTCTTAGTTTTTCAGTTATTTGTCTTTTTTGGATTTTTAATCTTTAGACTTATGTCAAGTGAGGTAAATTTATTTGCAAAGATACTTCATTAATCAAATTAACAAGGGAAGTTGTTTTTGTATATGAGTATATGGATATATGGGTATGAGACACTAGAGGTAACTGATTGAACAATTGATTCTTCTTTGGTTGTGTTTCGCTTCTTCCTTCCCTTGCTCCTCAGTCTCAAGCTTTGGCTCCTATCGAGAGTGTACCGATAAAAGATACTTTATTCAATGCTCAAGTAAGTATTTCAGCGTATAATGAGTGTTGTATTATTAGTGTTGTACACTTGTTTTGTCTAATGTGTTTATTTATATAGTTTGTCGTGTGTTATATTATTGATGAGTCGTATTTAATGTGTATAATCATAAAAATAAAAATACTTGATTTATCGCATGTCTTTTTATCTTGAAGTCTTTATCCTTAGTCAGTCGAACAATCTTCGATACTGAATGTTATCGATCATCTGACCCCGACCGATACATAAACATAACTGTGATCTTAATCATAAATTAGTTCAAGTTATCTATTTATACTAATATCTCATGGACATGTTAACAAGAATCCTTATTTGGATCTTAAATCTTCATTAAATTTATTATAAGGTCTAATATCTTTAATAAACTTATTATCTTAATGGCTTAATCTTAAATTAGAATTTATTATTAAAACCTATTTCTAATATTATTTTATTAACCTCTTACAACTAATAACATGGGATGTTGTGTTCTAACAACATATGAAGATACTACAAGATTAGTTTCACATGAATTCTGATATGCCAAGTACTTTGATCAATCATAAACCGAAAATTGAAAACACAGAGTGATTCAATATGTATATTTTTCATATATATTTAGAAGAAAATAGGTGATAATATTACCAAATTAACAAGAGAAGATCATGAAACACCGAAAAGAAGATATTATGGAGTTTGATTGTATTGTTATTCTTACTTGGGAAATGGGTGTGAGTTGTAAACTTTGTTCCTAAATTCCCACTCACGAACAACCCAACAATCATTTCCCATCCCTACCTTCTTAAAACCTTATTTCTTTTTGTCTTTTGGAACGCCCTACGCGGAAACCTTTTCAAAAATCAACCAACATGCCACATTACCTCGTTTTCTGTTTTTTTCCTTCTTTCGTTTTTTTTCTCTTCATTTTCACATAGGAGTGAGGGACAGCTGTATTGGACTATAGCCACCCAAGATATTGTTTGTTCCCTTCACAATGTGTGATTTTTAAGCCATTGACTATAGCCACTAACCTTCCAAAAAGCTAATTAATTACTCACTTAACTAATTCAAGCATTTAATAATTCATCTTCTTTTCTCAAAAAAGTTAAATAACCCTTTTTCCTTTTCTTCTTCTATCTTCCAATTAATTAATCACACTCTTTTTGTAACACACTATCCTTATTTTGCATCTTATCTAAAACTCACCATCCATTAATTATAAAACACTTACTAATATTTTAAAATCAAAGTATATAGCAAAAAAAAACAAGAGGAGGTATGAAAAAAAAAACATTATGATAACCTCGTAATGAATCAAGGTCCATCTCCATCTGGTAACAGTTAAAAAGAAAGAAAGAAAGAAAAGAACACGATGTAACAGTCACCAACAGCTGTTTGGTATTGGCGCATAGAGATGTGCAGAGTCGGTGAGTGAAGTCAGAAAGTGACCCCATTTAGTTTCTTTGTGCAGCCGCGTTAACTCAGTGCGTTTCCCCTTTCATCCATTCTTATCTATTACCAAAGCTTTTTGGAAAATGCTGATCTGTCACCAATATATCAGTGTTGTATATATATATACCTAGCTTCTTCTCCTTCCTTTCTCAAAACTCATCCTCAAAACAATTCAACATCATCCAACACACATGGCTTTCTTTCTCCTCTTTTTCCTCTCCCTTCTTGCTTCTTCTGCCACTGCTTGCGATCGCTGCCTGCACCAATCCAAGGCTTCCTTTTACTCCAGAGCTTCTGTTCTTTCAAGTAACATCATTCATTCATTCATCATTTCATTACTGTCATAAATGGCTTCAATTTCCATATTTAAGCAGGCCAAATAGAATGATCTTACTAATTGATTATGTGAATTTTGTGTATGAACCAGCTGGGGCATGTGGGTATGGCTCTTTGGCACTAGACATAAGTGGTGGACACCTTGCAGGTGGTGTGGCCTCTCTCTTCAAAAATGGAGCCGGTTGTGGTGCTTGCTTTGAGGTGTGTGTGCAAATCAGAAGGACCATGTACCACCAAATTGATGTGAATTGTTCTTATGATTACTTATCATTTTTCTTTTGTTGCAGATAAGATGCAAGAACCCGAGTTTTTGCAGCACAGAGGGTACTAGAGTGGTATTGACTGATAATCTTAGTCACAACAATGAAACTGACTTTGTGCTGAGCAAAAGAGCTTTCTCAGGCATGGCTCAGAAGGGAAAGGGCCGAGAAATATTGAAACTTGGCATTGTTGACATTGAATACAAGAGGTAGGCTTAAATCACTTCAGTTTTGGATAAAGTTTTATCCTTTTCCTTTGGTTCTTCCTTTCCTTTTTCCTTGCTTTGCCACTGGTTTTGGCCTGACCCCACTCCCCACCTACCGGCCCACCCACCACCTATACAGAACAATCATTGTGGACCAACCCTTTTAATATTATGAATCCCTACCTCAATCATGTGCCACTTTAATGACAGTAACGGTCTAATGCCTTTTATCTGCATAATAATATTTCATGACCCTGTGTTAATCTTAATCTATTAGACATTTATAGTGCATCAGAAAGAATGCTTTCTGACTCTTTCTTGGTGGGTGTTTAATGGAGCAGAGTACCCTGCAACTACCAAAATCAGAATTTGGCTGTCCGTGTAGAAGAATCAAGCAAGAATCCTGATTACTTAGCCATTAAATTTTTGTACCAAGGAGGTCAAACAGAGATAGTAGCCGTTGATGTGGCTCAGGTGTGTTGTCAGACAGAAAACATTATAGTATTTTGTTTTTTGTTTTGAATGAAACTTTGCTAACGTTGGCTTGGTGGGTTACAACATTGATTGTTATTAGGCTGATTCTTCAAACTGGAGCTTCATGAGCAGAAACAACGGGGCAGTGTGGGACACAAACAGGGTACCCAAAGGAGCATTGCAGTTTCGGTTAGTGGTAACAGCAGGGTATGATGGGAAGTGGATTTGGGCAAAGAATGTCCTACCTTCTGATTGGAAAAATGGTGTCATATATGATTCTGGCCTTCAGATAACAGACATTGCACAAGAGGGTTGTTCCCCTTGTGATGATTCCATCTGGTCATGATTCATTGCAACTCTCAATAACCTACACACACACACATACTATATAGTCTAGTCTCACACACCAACTTATCATACTAAGAAATCATGGAGTACACAATAAACTTCCAAACCATTCTTATTTCTTTTCTTTCTTCTTGTAAGTTGCAGACAGCAAAAATGCAATAATAATGATTCTTTTTTTCTTTTTCACTCCGTTTCTGGAATATAGGAATTGCATTCTAACCTTTTGAATCAGCATCAGAGGTATTGTTCTTTGACCAGTAACTAAGACTTGTTTGTTTCGGGGCTGAAAAAGCGCGTTAATACTGCATTTCATGAACTTGCTTCTTAGAGGCCATGAAATTTCCATTCTACCTATCCATGTATAAAATTGGAAACAAAAATCAGAAAAAACCGTAATTTTTCTAAGTTACCTTCCAAATTCACTCACTTTCGTCTTTTTCTTCTAAAATAAGTTCTGGTAAGCTTTCGATATAAAATCCAGAGGTTTATTATTCCGCGGATACCTCAACAGTTTATATCACAACACTTTTTATTTCACATTTTTTTTTCTCTTTTCTGGCTTTCATTTTTTCTGTTTTAATATTTATAGTAGAATTTCGTACAAAGCATTTTTTTTCTTAAATCAGCGGGAAAAAAAAAAAAAATAACGAAAATGTATAAAGGGACTGTAGAGAAAAGGGTAGAACAGATATTAAAGAAACAAAAATATGGGAGTGTGAAGAGGAAAAAAGGGTACAAATAACAGGCCGTACCATATTCAGAATACTTTAGTCTGGGCCATTGCATTTTCCACCCCATTTTTAAACCTGCACTCCATATAAATTAAAATTTCAAATTTACCATTTGAAATTTGTATTCTAGATTTTACAATGGATAGTAGATAATATGTATTCTATATAAATTAAAATTTCAAGTTTATTATATGAAATTTGTTTTCTAAATTATAAATTTCAAAATATATCTATTTCCTAAGAAGTACGTTATAGATATGAAAATATATACTAAAATAAAATTTATAAAATACATTAGTACATTCTAAATTATATATTTTTAAAAATATTTTAAATTTCAAAAAATATTATATTTCGAATTACATATTTTAAATATACAAGAAAAAAATATTATATGTTTTCTAAATATATCTTCAACAATAAATAAATAAATAAAGTAGTTGCTGATTTAGTGATACTGTATGAAAAAAATAATAATACTATAAATGGGTATATAGTTATTAAAGTCATATCATAAACTAGTTGGTTGACTCAACATTCAAACAGGCTGCTTATGTTTTTATGCATGTATAAAAAAACTTGTAAATATGATATATAACGAATTTATCGACATATTAATCAATTTTATCTTATATCTCAATAACAAATTTATAAAAAAAATAATAAAGATAAAACAACAGATACAATAATACAATTCTATTAAAAGGCAATGGAAAACATGCATACAACTATTTCCTTTCAACTTTATACATCTTTTCTATGATCTTTAATCAGGTAAGAGTATATAATACAATGTAGAATAAATTAATAAATGAATAATTATAGATAAACATTCATCATTTTAAACATCCTATAAATATCAATCAATATTCTATTTATCTTTTCTGTTACATAACTAGTTAATAACTACAATTTTTTTAACTAGATATAAATTTAAAAACTACTTTATAATTTTTTATTAATAATATAAATTATTTTAAATATCAATAATTTTTTAATTTATAAAATTATTAATAATTTAGTTAATATAATGATTAATTATTTTGATTTCTAAAATTAATTTTTATTTAATAATTTTTTCTATGGTAGTGTTATGTGAAATAAGGATAATTATAACACTTGAGGGCGAATAAATAAAGAGGGATTGGAGCAGTTCCTTGAGTATTAGATGGAGCTGTTTTAGAGGCAAAATGTTTTCTCGTACTTTTTTCCCAACAACAACTGGTAACAATCTCGTTACTAACGTAACTAACTCTTTAATAGTTGTTGTAAGCCGTTGAGCTTATATTTGTGTATTAAGGTTGTTTTTATGGACACAAGTATATAATTTGTGATAATTGTTGTAATAATCAAAGTAGTTGCAACTGTATTAAGTACAAAACCTATAAATACTTGTATTATGTATAGTTAATGAGAAAATTACTTCTTCTTTTGTCTGCAGTTCTGTAACAGATATTTTAGTGAATGTGTGTGAATCTGATGCTTAACCTAACAATATTAAGTATATGTGATTTAAAGTTGTAAGTGGGAATACAATTTAAATTAGGATAGGTTTATGATTATGTAATATGTTTCATAGAGGGTGTAGATAGTAATTAAGGTTTTGAGCTCAAGTGTGGGCTTTATTGGGTTTAGTTTCTTCTGAAAATTAAATAAGTTAAAAAACTGAGGCAGTTTCTTCCTACAATCCATGATTTCTTTCTGTACCCTATACTTTTACAAATTCTAAAAGTATCTATTTCATTCTACAATCCGTAATACATTTGTATTGATTGTGCAATTCAAAAAAAAATATAAAAATTTATTTTGGATTATACAATTTGAGAAGTCTTTGGATTCTAGATTTAATATTTAAAAATTAAAAAAAATATTTAATAAAAATAGTAAAGGGTAATTTGGATGTTTTTAAGGGATGGGGTGCAGGAAGAAAGAAATGGAGGTGACGAAAGAAATATCCAAAATGTGATTGGAAGATTTTCCTATCTTTCTCATGTTCAAGACAATAACCAAAATCATCATTCTTTCGTTTATTTTCTCTTCTTCCTTCTTTCATCCATAGATTTCTTATTCTTGAGATTTATTTTTTTTTCAATGTGTTTCCTATTTGGTTGTTGTTTTCTACTTCTTACTCTTTTAGCCATGCATGGAGGATTTTATTAAGAAAGTGTGAAAGATTGAATATGGGTTTAATATTAAAAATTTGATCATTAGATTTTGATTATTAACTCATCAATGTTTCATATTTTTTTCTCAACGAACACAAACATAACATAAGAAGTAAATTTTAAGTCTAACTCAACTTCATAAAACTGATTTATAAGATGAGATTTGCACCCATATATATTATAATATATAATCGATGTGGAATATCCAACAGTAATTTGAGATAACGAAAGTTTTTTAAAAAAAATAATTAAATAGCATCTTATTTAATGGAATTGTATAGAAAAAATTGTAATTTTTTTTAAGTTTGGTGAAATTAGTAGGTGATTATAATATTGTAATTATAGATAGACATTGGCCGAATTTCGCTTAGCATGTTTAAAAAGTCATTAAGCGGATTTCTTATGTTATCTAAGTCAATAGCTTAGATTATAATGTTATGTTAGTTTATTGAGAGATATATTGAACATTTATCTTTCAAAATAATGAAATTACAATTCTAATTATGATTTATTCAACTCATAAGAATCTTAAGTAATTTTTTCAAAAATCATGAAATCATTAGTCGGATTATGATGTATTCAAGTGTTAAGATTCTTACGTAAAGATAAGAATGTGATTGATAAGTATATTTATAACTATATATTATTATATATGTGATTGAGTATACTGTATAAAATGATTTAGTATTCAAATTTAGTGTTTTAAAACTATATTAATTTACCTAATAAGTATAAAACTGGTTACTTTAACTTGTTTTGTCCAAATCATTGTTGATTATTACTATTATTTATTTTAATTTTGTTTATATATATATATATATATATATATATATTAATATTCATATGTTTGAATATTTTATATTTATTTATACGTAATTAGTTAATTATGTTTATGCTATAAAATATATAATTTAATCAGAAGAGTATATTCGGTTAATTTCAAATTGGAGAGAATAAATACTGTATATATATTTTTTATGAACAATAAAAAACGAAATAAATGAGATTACTATAAGTATTTCAATCTGTATATATGTTAACCACTAAGAAGAGTGTTACCAAAATTAGCATATTTTTTTCTAACGCAATATTTATCGGTTAATTAAAAAAAAACTATTAAAAATACTTGCTAAATAAGTACTAAAATCTAAAGAAAAGTTCAGAAAAAGTAATAATAAATAATATATATATATATATAAAAGTATATACAAATAAATATAAAATTAGTAAGATATACTTTCTTAATCGTTTTTTTTTAATCTGAAAACTTGAATTAAAACCGTATGTGAACTATATTATTTTTCTTCTGCATTTTTAAAATCAACCATATCTTTTAACAGCAAATCATAAATCATAAATCACTAATTATTTATCATTTAATCTTTATTATTTTTTTCGTTTATTTCTTAGAAAATACAGACAAAATGGATGGTTTTTTTTCTAGTGGTGGAGTCAATGAGTCAGTCAACTGTTGTTTTGTTGCAGCAAGGTTGTCATGGAAAGTGACATAAAAAGAATTATAAATTTCTTCGTAAATTTTGATAATTTAAAACGAATGAAGAAATTTGGTATTATACTTCATATATTATTATTAATTTGAATATAAAATTATCGTAATTTTGGTCTGCTATTAAATTTCTATTTATTATGCACCTAGCTGGCTAGCTCAATTTGCGCCTCATTCATCGCTTCAGATCAAACAAAAGTGTGTTTATCGTTTGTTTGCATTAAAATTTCTCGAAAGTTATGATAAATATGTTTTAATTTTGTTATGACTAAGTGAGTGTATACGTAAAATAACAAAATAAAAATATATTATCATAACTTAGGATAAGTTTTTAATGATATTAAGACAAGATTTGAATTAGAGGTGAATCAGATAAAATTCTCATGGCTCAAACCTTAATACTGTAACTTTTTCCTTTTTTATTTATAATTTATGTCACTAAAATATTATTTTATTAGTCAATATTCCATTTGGTCTGAAATTATCAATGCAAGACAGAAAGAGAGAGAGAGAGAAAAAACATGCTAGCTGTCAATTTTATGCATAGGAAAAAGTAAGTTGTAGTTAAAAAACATTAACTCTGATTTATATATATATATATATATATATATATATATATATATATATATATATATTAATTATCTCTTCTCATAACTTTTAATTTATTATGATTTCTGATTAATTATTATTTTTAAATGTAAACATTTATAAAAAAACTATATTTTACAAAAAATCTATTTTCATTTCTTAAACTAATATTCTTTATATATGTATATGATAATCCAAATAGTTTTTACACTACCGTGTAAAAAAAATTGTCTTATGAAAATGTTGTCTTAAATATCATATCTACCATTTCATAATTGAATGAATAAGATAAAATTCTTAATGTGTAAAATTAAATATTATTTAATAAAAATTTGTCATTAATTATCCATTAGTTATATATATATATATGGTCATAATTGATGCAACTATAATTGCAGTTACTAACACAGCTAAATAAAAGTTGAGAATATGATAAAAAAAATTACCAAAAAAGTTGATAATATGACAAAAGAGTTATAATGATGGACTGTTTTTAAAATCTCGGTTAAGTTAAAAAAGTATATTTATGTAATTTTTACTATTTACATTACAGTTTTAATTACTTAATGTACACTATTCAACGTCTAAACAATATATAACTTTTGTCTTTAATAAATATTTTTTTACTCACTGATTTGATATAATTTTTCTAAAGTTTAAAATATAATATTCATTATTTAATAATATAATTTTATACAATTTAATTTATACAAACAGTTTTAAGCACTTAACTAATTAGAAATCTACATAAATTAGAAACCATAATCAACTGATTAAAAATCCTGATAAATTGTAAATAATGAGAAGAGAAGTTAAAAATAGAAAATGGAGGATATAAAAATTAGTGTTAATGTTGATGAATTAAAAACGTTGATAAACTAAAAATCATAGAAATGGGTTTAAGAAAGTACCTCTCAATTTATTTTTAGATTGAATAGTGGTGTTGAGCTGTGATGGGCCAAAAGAAAAACGACATGTTTTTAGATTCCGTTAATGGAAATTTTCTGTATGGGTGGGTGGGGATGTTCATATTTACAGATTAATAGTTCTCACTTATTAAAATTATAAATTTCTTAGTGTATATATGTTAGAAAATGAATAAAATTATAATAATATAAATAAATAATAAAATAAAATTAACATTGTATTAGGATCTAATGAATAAGTTTAAATTACTATAAATACATTTAGTAAGGGTAAGGTGTGAAGAGTAAAAATTCAATTAAGTTAATAAAGCTCAATAATGAGCACTATAAATAGGTGGTCTATTTAATATGTAAGTAGATACACACAACCAACCGATAATGAGTTTTGATCCAGTAGCTGAAAGTCCACTCAGATTTGATAACTGAGAGTAAGCTCAAATTTAGTAGTTGAGAGGAAGTCCAAATCTAGTTGAGAGCACGTCCAAGTCCACATAACTGAAAGATAATCAAAGTCAATTGATCCAATAATCGAAAGGCCAAATTGTCAGTGAAAAACCGAAAAATCTTGAGGAGAAAAATGAAAGTTTTTATTTTTAAAAACCCTGTAAGAACACTTAGTAATTTTATGTGAGAGACAAATTTTATTGTATAACTTTGTCAAATATTATATAATTCAATATCTTCCAATTCAATAATGTTTCTTTTCAAAAAGTAATTTAGATTAAAAGTTATATATATATATATATATAAACGCAAATTTTATATTATTATAAAATTAATTGATACCGTGGTTACATAAATCAAAATTAATATAGTATGTATTTTTCAAAATAGATTAAAATATAGATTATTTGATCATTTTATCATGTGTATATAACCATGAACTCATTGGTTTCAATGGCATTGAACACCATTTCTTCAAGCAAGATATTTGTACAAATTATCCACAAACGCTTTAAGGAAGTAAAGTAAAAATAAATTAAATTATTCTATAAATTAAATTTACTTACGCAAAAGTTAAAGAAAGAATTTTCATAAACTTTAAAAGGGAATTTCTACAAATCAATATTTGGAAGAGTTTATTTTCTTTTCTTCCTAAAATTGTATATAGTTTTGTAAAGGTATTACAAGAATACTTTTTTATACTAAACTCATTTTTTATTAAAAAATTAAATTAAAAATGTAGTTTAAAACACGACTTTAATATAAAAGTTTCTAATAACTCCAAATTGTATTTTGGAGTAAGATTTTTTAAAAATCGTGATTCCAAAAGCGATTTATTTAAATAAGTAACATTTTTTTAAGATTTATCCATTTACGTAAATAGTATAAACAATATAATTAGCATAAATTAATTCATAACTAACATCTATTATATATAACTAATTACATATTATTATGGCATATATATACAACTATCCTTGTTTTCACAAATATAAGTGAAGTATAATAAAAAAATTATATTTCTTATACTCTCTTTTGTTGAGTTTATATTAAAGTATATAGTTTTGTTAAAGTATTGCGAACAATTTTTTATACTAAACACAATTTTCATTAAAAAAAGTTAAATGAAAAACAAAGATGTAGTTTAAAACACGAATCTAATTAATTCCAAATTATATTTTGGAGTATAATTTTTTTATTTTAAAATCTTGATTTCAAAAATGACTTATTTAAATAAGTAACTTTCTTTGAAGATTTGGTAAAATAATATTTAAAAAGTAAAATAATAAATAATATTAAATGAATTTGGTAAAAAAAAAGCGTAGCTATCCTGCGCTTGTCATCCATGTGAGTTGCAACTTGTGGGTATCCACTATTATAATCACCCGTGAGTTTAACACTCCTGAGATGTCCATGAGTATTTCAAAATAAAATTAATAGAATAGTAAAATATAACTCTAAAACATTATTTTAAATAAATATTAATTTATTCGATTCCAATAACATAAATTTAAATAATATTTATTTCTTTAAAGCATAAATATGAAAACAACAAGTGAAAAATATTTCAATTGATTTTTTTTATCGTTTGATTCTAAATATTTGATTTCTTTTATATATAATTTATATAATTTTTACTAAAATTTCAATAAAACTATGAATTTTAAAATCATTTTGTATCCTATTTTGAATAAAAAAAATACTCAAAATATTTGAGAGGAAAAATGGTCAAAATATTAAGTAAACTAAAATCAACGATACTGCTAAATTTACTTGCTGCACCCAGATAAAAAGCGGAAAAACCTCAAGCAAAAAATCATCAATTTAAAAGAAAAGAAATAATCAATTCTGTAAATAAACTTTAAATCTAATTTATTCTTATAAAATTATTTATTTTTCTAGAAAAAGAATTAAAATATATTAGAGTAAAATATTTAAAGGATAGAATTATTAGAGTGAAGTATTTAAGGATGTTGGTATAACCAAAAAAATTAGTTCCACAAAACCTATATTACCTTAACTATGGCATACTACATTTACACTAAAAAAAACAGATAAGATAAAAAGTAACTATATTACCCTCTTAAAATACTTTTGGTATTATAAAATAAAATTTATATTTATTTATACATTATAAATTTAATTATCTAAATTCTCACTATATTTTCAATGACATTTTATCTATTATAATCAAGAGAGATGTCTTCCTACTAAAATATACAGTTTAGTAACATCCAGTTAAGTTAGAAAAAATGATTTTTAATTTTAAAAAATGTTATATCTTAATGATCGATTTCTGTTATCTTTTATATATTCTGATTGTATTAAGTTATAATAACTTTAATCTGAATATTTTTCAATTATCATAATTTTTACTCCATTACTCATAAATATGATCAGAAATGATTCAACCATAAATATTAGATAATTTAAGCATCTAAATTGATTAAAATTTAAGTAGATGACAAATTAGTTAGCCATTAGAAGTTATAACTTGATGAGGGAAAAGACAATAATGGGAAAGGATTTTGGAAGTGATGACCACGAAATTTCCTTTCCCATTGAGAAATCGAATTCGTACTGGTATGCTTCTGGTATTAAAACAAGTAGCAGATGCTTTTGGCTTCACTTGCAATTTCTCTTTAACATATACAACATGTACTTAACTAACTCACTTAAGCACTGTACACCAATGTTGTTTTTCCTATTATTCAATCATTTTCTGGGCCCTGCTTCTATCTTTTCTGGCAAAAGAGGCACAAAATGGAGAAAATTCGAGGAAAGAGCATGGGAAGTTGCTTTTTTATGATACAACAAATTTGTAAGACTTTGATTTGGTAAAGGTATTAGCACAAAAGCTTGAAGAAGGATTAAATAGTGTTTCTGTTTGACTCCAATGAAATTCATCTCATCATCATCATTTACTTGTGATCGAGAGACTATTTTTGCATCTTCGTCTTTGCACAAGACTTCCAAGTCAAACCCAAAATCATATCCATAAAAAAAAAAAAAAACCATTCTCCATTTTTCTTCATACATTTTTGTTTATATTATTTTAAAGAGAAAGTTTGTGTGACTTGAAAAAAACCAAATTAATGTTCAGGACGCGTAGTTGCTTTTGAATTCACAATCAAATCCTTGGAAAATCAAATCAAACAGTTTCTTTCTGTAATCACTCTGAAAGACTTCTGCAATTGACTTCACAAACAAATTAATCAGGTATCGTTATTTATTTATTTTCCTAATCATTAACTGTAATTAATAAAATTAATAAAATAACAATAGCTTTTTTGGTGTTTACTTTTTTATTACACTATTTGCTCTTTTTAATTACTGTGTACTCTTTAACTTACCTACCTACCTACTACTTTACCATGAATAACGACCAGAAAATATCTACTTAATGTTTATCCGAATTAATGTAAGCTTTCGTTATTCCGTTTGGTTCAGAGAGTTTCTAATCCTTATAGTTAGTTTAAGGTTAACAATTAAACATATTAATTACTATAAAAATATTCAAAAATAAGATAATTATATATTCATTTTTTTTCCAATAATTTTATTTTTTTTAAAAATAATATATTTTTAGATACATAATACTAATTATTTAAAACATTATCTATGGAGCTAAAAGTTGTAATTCATTTACGTACTCCAACTGGGTTTTGAACTCAATGGATTGTATGAGGCTGGTTGTTTAATGTTTTCTTGAGTTGTTTTGGTTGTTCCTTATTTAAGTTGGAAGGTGTTCCTTGGTTGAAAGTTGGTAAGGCTCTAGCTCTTTATGTATAAGGGTTGGACTACCCCTGAAGTAGTTTTCATTTATTTATTTTTTATTGCTGATAAAAAAAAATCTATCGAAGTAAAAGTATAGTATAAATATATAATTATTTGAAATGTATAAGATGATTTGAAATATAAGCCTAAAATTTGTGGAATATAATTTCTAAGTCGAAAGTTAATTGAATGGTTTTAGGGTTTTGTTTAAGGTGATATTTTATGATAATAAAATTGCATCCGTTAAATGCGATCACATGCATATTATGATTGAAGCTTATTTGTCAGATAGCTGAAAAAAGATAGTGGGTCCCACTTTTTTGGTGCATACCAAGTCAAATAGGGTTTCAATTTCAAAATTCGTACAAATTATTTGAAGTCCGGTAAAGTTAAGTTTCTTCATGTGTGTGTATATATATATGTACCAACCAATATGCATGAGTTTCACCAAAATTCTAAATTTTTCATTTAAATAGAAGAGTTAAAATTAATAGAAGAGGATTAAAGAAGAGTTAAAATTAATAGAAGAAAATTAAAGAGAGTTAATAGTAATAGAAGAAAAATTACTACGGTGAGAGACTCAAAAGTCCCTTAAAAAATAAAAATAAAAATTAACTATTACATCAACAACTTTTATTGTCATGTTTATATATTAGTGTAATTATTAATATTAATAAAATTATTAGTATTAATAATATTGTTAATAAAAATATTTATATCAACAATAATATTGAATTTACTTACAAATATAGATTTGTGGATAATGTAAAATTTATCAACAAAGTAATGTTGAATTTGTCTATGAATTTAGATCTCTAGGTAATATTTTGTAAACAATGTTAAATTACCTACAGATTCAGATATGTGGATAATATTCGTAGGTAATACTGAATTTATCTATAATTAATATTTGTGGGTAAAAATTCATCGATAAATTTGATTTTTTTTGTATCAAGGTTTTAACTACCAATTATTTAGATTCTAAATTTGATATAAAAAACCTTGATAGTTAATTAGATATCAATTTAAAAACTATTTATCAATAATAGAAACTAATTTAGAAACTAATAATTTTTGTAGTCTCTAAAATAATATCTAATTTAGTCAATATAGAAACTAATTATTTTTTATCTCTAAATTTGGTTTCTATTTAATGATTTTCTTGTAGTGTATAAATATAAATTAATTGAAATTCACCTTTACCAATTAGATCCCGCATTTGAACATAAAATATAATTCAAACAAAACATAAACAGACCAGAGATACAAGAGAAGGTGAACAACGTACTTAACAAAAACTTAATTAGATATTCCTAATCTAGGTAAGTTTGATAATGTTTTTTTTTTTTACCAAAATAGTATAATTTCATAAATTAATTACCAAAATAGATCAAATTTAAAAAATTATTGAAATGGGTAATTCATGTCAAACTGGTTAATTCAATATTGCTTAGAGCAAGAGTAAAAAAAACATGTAGTATATAATGTAATGGGTGATGAATTTCAATTTATTAGCATTTAAATTGAGTTGGATGTATAAGTGGGAATGAAAATCTATGATGATATGGTTGTGATGTGAAATGTCGTGCATTATTAATACAATTATTTATGGGGAAAGAATACTATGTTGAGATCTTTAGGTTGTATATAGAATTTGGAATTTGGAAGGAGATGGTTCCAACTCTACTAATATTGGACTCACATAGAGGAAAATTTTAAATGATGAGAGTCGAAGGAGATTCAGGAGATTCATATAACCTAATTTGTAGTGTGAAAAGAACTATGTTTGGTAGGTCATAGAGATTTACCCTGTCATATGAGTGAATTAAGTTTCTATTTTGTAACTTTGTTGTGGTGAAAACTTAGGGAAAGTAATATAAAATGTGCAGATATGCGAGTATAGCAACATACGAGTCTTCCAAAAGTAGAGTCAAGTGTTTGTGATGTACAATGTTAGTAACTCATAACATGAAATGTAACCTTTTGACTAAGAGGTAGACACTTAACTTTTGATAAATGTTTAATGGATTAAAATTATATCCATGAGAGTATATGAATGAGAGGTGAATAAAATGTATGAATTTGTTCCTTCAATATATTTATATGATTTCAATAAATGCATGTTTATTTTTAAAAATTTAGCTTAACATTTTGTGTGTGTTTATATATTATTTATCAATGGTAATAATAATGTATTTTACATGAACAAATAATGTTAAATGGGAATTATCTCAACATAAATGGATATAGGAGATTGGAAATGATTATATATATTTATTTTTTTTATTTTTTTGAAGTTATATGTATATAGATCTGGTAGTAAGAGAAATTTTTTATTTTAAATTTTAAAAACTTACTTGAGAAGATGTTATTATAGAGTTGTAACTATCCAAAGTCAGATTCTAAAATAATATTAGAGGTTAACAATAGATTTGTTAAAACTATCATTTATAAAATCCTCTCAATTTTTTCTTGTTGAGATAATAGTTAAGTTTCATCCCAATGTCGTTGATATGTTTGAAAGAATAAAAATGTTTTTTTACACCCATGTTCTATTTTGAAAATTATTTTATATTTTCAATAAAAAGATTTAAAAAAATTATTATAAATATTAATATTTTGTTGTATAAAGTGAAGTGGTATCAAAATATCATAACCTTAAAAGAAATTATTCATGAACTTCCATGTCTTCTTCTTCTACTTTCTTTTAGGGAAGAAGCAAAATGACAATTTTACTCTTTTTCTATTTTTTCATTGAGCACGCTTCTTCCAATTCTTAACTGGAACAACTCCTTCACAATAGCCTCTTACCACCATCTAAGCACCGTTGAGCCACCACTATCCAATCCTTCATTTTCAAAAATACAAATTAATAGATTTAATGTATTCTAAATTAATTTTAGAATTCAAAATACATATTTTAAATTATAAAATTTGAAATATAATTGTACAATTTGATCAAAATTTTACAGTCCATAATTTAGATTTTGTATTTTAGAATCTGAAATACATACATAATTTACATTTTGAATTACAAAATTTAAAATGAATAATTTTAGCATTTTTTAAAGTATGAAGATGTGAAAAAATGTGAAGCTCGGATACGGTCAAAATGGCATCGTCGATGTTTCCGATACACCGCGGACACGGACACACGGTGAAAGCGTGTCCGACACAGTGTTGGACGCTTTTTATTAGACCGAAAATGGTCCTCTTTCTGGATATGTCGGAGGAGGCACGTTTCCCTCCTTGGATACATCAAAAAAGCTAGAAAAAAAACGTCTTTCAGTGTTTTAAAGACTTTTTCTCTTTCACACTAAATCTCTGATAAAATCTAAACAAAATATTAAAATTCTCAAAAAGTAAAAATTAAACATTATATATATATATATATATATATATTTTTTATGTAACAAAATATATTACTATATTTTAATTTATATATAGTCGTGTCCCGTGTCCTATAATTTTTAATTTAGCCGTATCTTCATATTTATATCCGTGTCGTATCCGTGTCCGTATATGTGTGGGCTTCTTAGAAAAAATAACACTGTAGAGTCCGAAGGCTGGATTTGCCTAGGTTTGAACAGGATTGCAATTGGTGGTAATTGCAGTCTATTTATGTTTCCAAGTTCCCAGGCAAAAACTGTGCAAAAGACTCATTATTCTTCTTTGAGAATTTGGTTCCAAGTTTCACACATGCTATGGGTCAGTCCTTCGAATTTGAAGTCTCAGCAAAGAATCAAAATTTTGTGATCGCTCCTTTTAGTATTTGAAACGAAGGACGTAATTTACCGGGAACTTGTTTTAATGAGTCAAAATACGTAATCACCTGTTAATGAATTCGTTCAAGTAATTATTATTTTTACGCCAATGGTTGTAGTCATAGAAAAGACGAAGAAAGTTTTTTGAGTTAAGGCTCATTAAATTCATGCTGCAGTACATTAATGCTTCAGTACTGTGTGATTTGAAATTCCATTGCAGAACAAAATATCATTATGTTCGCATGTAGATATCAGGAACTTTCCAGATGTTGGACTTTAATTAGCAAATTTTGGTTGCTTTCTAATTAAAAGTTTAAGAAGTGAGTAACTTATTTTTAGATTGTAAAAAGAATTGTCTTTATTTAACAATATAATTTTTAGTTATATATATATATATATGTATATTTATAACTAGAGGATATATTTAGAATCAAAGTAAAACAAAAACAGTTTAAAAAGTAAATTTAATTTAAATATAAATTAATTTTGTATATTATTTTTATATTATTTTCGAATGAGATGGAGACTTAGAAAACGATTACCTTCTTTCTTAATCAGTCGATACGTCTCTACCTTATCTCTTTCTATAATAACTTCATAATTTTCCCTTCACTCTTCTCCTCCTCCTTGTAAACTCCAAGCTTGTACAGTATATGCAAAAGGTATTACGACGCTTAGTGAGATCTCAATATTCGATGTTTGATATAGTTAATGCGTGATGATGACATACTTTTTTTCTCAAAATGTGTGACTATTTATATGATTATCATGAGTAATTTGTTATTTGGTCGAATTAAGTTTTTTATTATAATTAAGAGTGTATTACCTAATGCTTAATCATAGTTTGATCTTTAATCTCTTGTAAAACTTAATGAATATGGTTTTGTCGGTCGATTTTAACCGAATACTAAGACATCCACCTATCGTCCAGACCGACCGATACATATATTTAAATGAGAGTTTTTATCATAAAAATAAGTTAGGTGCAATATAATTCTTTTTTCCAAAGTAAAATTGTCTAAAATTGGTTCAACTCAAAGTTATTTATAAATTCACAATCAATTTGTAACTTGAATAAAAGTGTAAAAAAAATATGGCTATAACCAGTACTTTAAAATCCTATGAAAAGTTAAACGAAATCAAACAATACAAATTTGTTTCTTTACATTGAATTGCTTAGTAGACCTATAGACAAGAAAAAATGAATAACCATAATGTGTGGGACCAAATCTCATAATTTTATTAATTTTTTTGGTAATGAAGCTTTAATATCAGGTGAACTTTCTTTAAAAAATTATAGTATTTGAATATTGACATATTAATGTCTCAATAAATCATGCAATCTCTCAAATAACATATAACATTAATAACATTAATGATAATATTTTATAATAAACACTCATAAATCACTATTAAAAGATAATTAAGTATTATTGCACTTAATCTAATATTTTTATCATCAATATAACACTATAAATAAATAAAAAACACTATAAATTAAGTTATGATCTTAAACTAAATCATTTATTTAAATTTGATTTGATTTTAAAATTAAAATATAGTTACAAATATTTATACCAAGAAGATAAAATATTTAAAAAGATTGAAAATTAACGAAAAATGAAAACTCTAAAATAAAAAAATAAAAACTTAGATCTTGAGTAAACATTTACGTTGTTTGTAGGGACGAAAGTGTGTCTCAAGCTCTTTAGCTAGGGGGAAACCACTTCTCTTAGACCTCAACTAGGGGGTTTGTTTCAGTACTGTCAATCTCACATTGTTCAGGATTCGAGACCAATGACAGTTTATATATTTTCTCCCCCTCAATCTATCGAGACGTCTTTTAAGAACAAAACAATGAAGCTGAAAAACTCCAAAACGGACCATACATTAAATACAGTGATTGATTTTAATAATATTATTTTAATAAACTTGAAGTTAAAGCCATAATATTGACACTATCTATAAAAACATCGTAAATTATTTATTAAAAATCGTAAACTATAAACTCTCTTCCTTAACCTTTAACTAGTGAAGGACTATTATTTTGATAATGTCAATATATTAAAAATGAGAATTGATATTTTGATAATCATAAAAATTGTATATAACTCTTAGTAATGTATTTAGATATAAATATATATAATAAAAAATCAATTTATAATTAAATGATATAAAAATATTAAAATAATATTAAGAATTATATAAAAAATGTGGATTTTCAAATATATCATTAGTAAGAGGAATTTCCGGTAAAATTCGAGAAGGAAAGAAAAAAAGAGGTCAAGCAATAAGATATTAAGATGTAACATCCGTCCCCACAGCACAATTTAGTCTGCAGTCAAGCCGCGTGGGTCCCACCACACAAATCTCATAATAATGTGTAATTACATTACAAGTCCATTTTCTTTCAAGATTTCTTACAGAGACTTTTGTGCCCCCAATGCCTCCACGACCAAGTCATACATAATATTACTATCGTTAATAAATAAATAAACAAAAACCATGAAATAACAGAGTAAAGGTCCCAGTTCCAAAACCATTCCTTATAAATACCCTTCCATCACATGCATTTAAGTATATCAACCCACTTCTTGTTCCCTGCCACAAAAATATAACTTCACTGCCACTGCACTTCCTCAACACTACTACGCACTTCATGATATGGCCACCATGGAAGACATCGCCATGAGTTCTGAAATTGCACTTCCAGGCTTCCGATTCCATCCCACGGAGGAAGAGCTTCTCGATTTCTACCTCAAGAACATGGTTGTTGGCAAGAAACTCCGTTACGACGTTATTGGTTTCCTCAACATCTATCACCACGATCCCTGGGACTTACCTGGTAATCGTCGATTCAATTACCTAATTCATCGTTAACATGTGTGTTCTGTAACTGTAACCTCACAATGTTAAATTATTATATGACGAACATAGGTTTGGCTAAGGTTGGGGAGAGAGAATGGTACTTCTTCGTGCCGAGGGACAAGAAGCACGGAAGCGGGGGAAGGCCGAACCGGACCACCGAAAAAGGATTTTGGAAAGCCACCGGTTCGGACCGGAAAATAGTGACTCTGTCTGATCCCAAACGCATAATCGGGTTAAGGAAAACCCTGGTTTTCTACATGGGAAGAGCTCCCAGTGGACGCAAAACCGATTGGGTCATGAACGAGTACCGTCTACCTGACAATTGCAAATTACCCAAGGTAACTTTTATATCCAAATTTTTTCATTTTCATTTTGGCCCATAAGAAATTATCAGAGATATCAACTACCAATTCTTCTAATTTTTTTTAAATTTAATATGAAATGGTTAAAAATGTTTTAAACAAGAATATAATATATAGACAAAATTTTAATCTCTTAACCTTTAATTATAATTTTGTTTTAATTAAATAATTAAAACTAATAAATTAAAATCACTTTATTTGTATTATAATATTACGTCAAATACACAAATATCGGAAATTATCCATAAATTGTCAATAAACAAGTGAGACCGTGACCTTAAGAAAAGGGATCACAATTCCGGAGAAATGATGGTCTAATTTCTCTTTGAAATTTAAGTGATGCAGCTATTTGGCATAATTATTATAGATTTATTGACTTTTACTTAAAAGTCATATAAATGATTTTTTTTTATAAAAAAAAGTCTTGGAATCAGACATGTATTTAATTTATTTATTTCACCACTTTTAACTTCTTGCAAAACATTAAGTAGAGGTGTTTTCCTAGGTACAACAGAGAAGGGAAGTTTCCTAGAATTTAGGCAGATTATGATAGGTGGTTTTCCGTACGAGTACATTTGAAATGGTTGGTGGTAGACTATTAATACATTTTTAATCTTACATTAAATTATAACTAGAAACAAAAACATATTTATTAAATAGAATGTTTATTGTCTCATCGTATTTGTATAACACATTTATAAGATGGTGGCTTTCTAAATTATTAAAAGTAACATTTTGTTTGTTGGTAATTGGCAGGAAATAGTGTTGTGCAAGATATACAGAAAGGCAACATCGTTGAAAGTGCTGGAGGAAAGGGCAGAGAGAGAGATGAAGCAAATGGTGGGTTCCCCTGCTTCTCCTCCTTCTTCCACGGACACCATGTCCTTCAGCAGCCCACAGGAAGAGCAAAACGTGCCCTTGCCACTGCCCTTGTTGCAGAATGTTCTCAAGAAAGAGTCTGAATCTGAAGAAATGGCACCATGTGTTGCCAACATGACAGTGCCTAAACAAGAGAAAGGAAGCAACCAATTGGGTTTGAAGGACACCAGCAAGGGCAGTTGTGGGACATCATCCCTACAAATGCCCTTTGGGAAGGACAACCTTCCTGATCTGCAGCTTCCCATGCTAACAGATTGGACCCAAGATACCTTTTGGGCTCAGTTGAACAGTCCATGGCTCCAAAACTTTACTCCTTCCAACATCTTAAACTTCTACTGACTCCACACCAAGATCTATCAACTGCAACTGCAACTTCAACTCAATTACTTATCTTATTTATTTATTTTGGAATTAATGTATATGCAATTAGTTAATCAATTAATTAATATCCTATTTTATATTAGCTCAATTAACTCACCCCCTTCTTTCACTCTCTCATTCAATGTTCAACTCAATTTCTTTCACCCTTTTGGATATACATGTTTTCACAATGAACCATTCTACTCTGTTCCTGCTCAAGAACATTTCACATTATCATTATGGATCCCTCTATTTCTTATGTTTTTTTTCACAATATAGAAATAAACTGGTTTCCAAAAGTCATTTTGGAAATGTACAATTCTAGAATTTAAATGGTTAATCTAAAATTGAACTTGTTCTGATCTTAAGTCGGAAAAATAATATCGTTAGAATCAATCACCGCATACAAGATATTGTTTGTTTTGAATGTTGGTGCTCTGTCATGCTTTTGTTCTTAAAAGATACCTCAGTGGATTAGAAGAGGAAAACGTATATAAACTACCTTTGACCTTAACTCTTGAACGATGTGAAACTATATTAATCGTACTAAAAAAAACCTAGTTAGAGAGGATTTTCATATCATGATGAACTAAACTCCTGAATACAAATTAAGGATGTGGTGTGAATTCTCTTGGAGTATTTCAAATTAGTTTGAAGAAGAATTGCATAAAATGGACAATTGGAATTAGACATGGATATGACTAATGCTTTCATCAGATATCAAATTAAGTTTGCTCGTGTTCTTTTTTTTTTAAAGAACATCTATCAAATTAATTATGTTTATTTTTAGGCATCATACCTTGTAAAAAAAATTCTTTTTCACTTAAATGAAAAAAAAAGTAAATATAACATTGAAAGTTTAATAAATTTTCTCATGATCAAAGTTTATTTACAATCCTATTTAAAACATTCAATTTGTAGTTTTTTTTCTATTTTGTGAAAATCTACACTTATTTATAAACTTATTATACAGGTCTGACTCGTACAACTGGAAGTCAAGCATCTGGTCAAGGTCAACCGACACAACCAAATTCATTACGCCTAAACAGAAGATTAACAAAACCAATCAGTGGTCAAACATTAGGTAATACACTCTTAATCATAATTCAATCTCCTAATCCGGCCAAATAACAAATGTCTCATGATAATCATATAAATAAACACAAATTTCAAGAACTAGATACGTCATCATTAATACTAATAGCTTTGAGTGTCAAATACCAATACCGAAAATTCACTTGAGTGTCAGAGTCTCTTTTGCAAGTACCATTCAAACTTGGAGTTCACGGAGACCAGAAGCGAGAGAGTGAAAGGAGAGTACAAAAACGTTTTTAAGGAGAAGGGAGGAGAAGTAGACCGAACGAGAAATATCTATTAGTTAGTGAGACATACACGTTTTTTTTTTTTAAGTTGTGAGGTTTTAATTTGCTAGGAATTCATTATTGATGGTTAAATATTTGTGGTGGGACATAGCGATTATGTAAAATATTTGTGCATTGAAGTTAGCATAAATTTTGTTCTGATAAGACTAACATAGTACCACATCGCTTAAGAGTTTAAATAGATATTCCTCCCTTAATTTTTAATTGCATGAAGTTTGGTTAGATTGGGATAAGTATTAAAATTAATAACCTACAAAATAATCTTATGAGTTATTCATAAAGTACTGAATTTTTTTTTCACATCTATATATAATTCATGCAATTCTAAAGAAATAATCCACTAAAAAAATAAAAGAAAATTTTGAAACTATCAATAAATCTACTGCTACTCGTAGGACCTTAGTGGTATGTAAGGAGTCTTTGACATCCCCAATTTCTTTTACAGATATATAAATAAAAATATATTTTAAAATTTTAGTATATTTTATATATTTGCCATCTTTAAAATGTTTGTATCTTTATTAAGCTAGACATTGACATGCTTTTGTAGTGTTTTTTCAATTGCAGGGAATCAGTGTAGTAACCAAAAAAATGATGAAATTGGACGAATTGCTTGGAGTAGACCTTTTCAACGACCATAAATTTCAATGTGAAAAAGACTTGTATGCTCGAGTTTGTTAATAAAATGACACCATAATGTTATATATGAGAAAAATATATAAATTTTATTAAATAAAACTATGATAACCCCTCATAACCCCTTTTATTTCTCTTTTTTTATTCCACGCCTATTATATTATATTTTTAACATGTTAGAGACGGATAGTAGACTAACAATAAAAAAATTTATTAAAAAAATTAATTTTAGAAAAGAAATCACTAGAAAATTATTAAATAAAAATTAACTTTAGAAATCAAAATAATTAGTTATTATATTAATTAAATTAGAGATGAATTTATAAACTAATTTTTTTTATATCTATAGTCACTATTATTAATAAAAAATTATAAAGTAGTTTCTAAATTGTTATTTATTAGCTACCAAAGTTTTAGCTCCTAACTAGTTTACATTCTAAATTAATCTCTATTAATTTATAATCTAAAATATTAGTAGTTAAAACTTTGGTAACTAATTTAAGTATAAATTTTTTTCAATAATAAAAATAACTTTAGATACCAATAAAATTTTCGTCTCTAAAATAGTATCTAATTTAATCAATATATTGAATTGAATAGTTAGATATTAACTAAATTAGGTACCATCTTATAGAGACTACAAAGATTATTAATATTTAAAATAGTTTATATCATTAATAAAATTTATAAACTAATTTTTAAATTAGTACCTAATTAATTACTAAAATTTTAATTATCAATTAGTTTAAATTTTAAACCTAAATCTTAAACTCTAAAACATAAACACTTTATAACAATAAAGTGATTATAATTTTAATAGCATTGCAATTACATGTGGACTAACATTATAAGTGAAGGTTGATTTGAAGATTGGTGATATGCATGATGCAAACATGGCCACAAAAGGAAACACGACTTGGTCTCTCAATGCACCACCAAAATATTCAAAATTTTGAATTGTTCAAACGTGGAATTTCTATTCTCGGTTTCTATTTGATTCAAAATATATATCAAAAAAAGGAAAGCACAACATTAATAAATGAGTTAACATGGTTTATTTTTTCTTTTTTTTCTCCCAGTATTATGGAATTTTGGACAAGGAGAAAAGTGACTTTATATACATTTTAAAGCATGTAAATTAAATAACATGTTCATTTTATTTCCTAGACTTGGAAAACTCTTCACTTCCTTTCTACTTTTCTAAAACACCTTTTTAATCAATATCATCACACGTAACATTTGATTTTTCTAACCAATCTAACCAACTTATAATATTTTAATTGAGAAGCATTTGACACTTATACTTTATTATATCTATCATTCACATCACACTAATTTTTTAATTGAATGTAGTGCTAGATAAAAATAACAAAAAATATTAAATTCACTAAAAAATTCAATCATAATTACCAACAAAGTTTATTAAAAATCATATAAATACTACAGTACACTACTTTTGAAATTGAACATTTTGTGCTTAGACAAAAATAACTAAAGCTTAAAATTAGATAAAAAAATAAAATTACCAATGAAAACTTCATTAAAAAACATATAAACATTCAATAGACAGTTTAAATATTTTTAATTTAGTAATGTAATCTAACAGATATCCACCATAATTTTTAACTACACATTTTTTTACACTATAAGTAAATTTATCTATTATTTGTATCAACATAGCCTTAAAATAAATGGTTTATCTTATTATTATTTTTAGTTAACAGGCTATCATAATTTGAAATACAGAATTGTAAAAAAAAATATTTTTTACTCTCTATAAGATAGAAGTCTTTTTGTTCTCGAACGAGATTGGATCCAGAGAATTATTAAAACTGCTCCTCTCCTTCCTAGGTCAGTCGATCAGTCTACACTTCAATTCCTCTCCCTGCAAGCTCCTTCCTTCCCTTTAAATTTTCATTCCACCTCTAGGTCTTCTCGTAACCCAGACTCGGATAGTACCCGCAGAAGACACTTCATGCTCAAGTCAGTTTTAGTATTCGACGCTCGATGATTAGAGCATTTTATGATGACGATGACGTACCTTATTCTTAGAATTTGTGTTATTTATATTATTTTAGTGGACCTTTCTTATTGGACCAAATTAGAAAGTTTGGGTTATGTTTAGAAGTGTATTACATAACTCTTAATTTTTGATTAACTTCACTAACTTGCTTAAGTGTAATTGTGGTGGTAAGAACACGTCTTCATATACCACTTTGAAAATAATGATGTAGCAAGACAACGATGACATCATTAATCATTAAAAGTATATTATTGTAGAAAATTAAAATAACAAGTAATAACATATTTACATAGATTAAAATAAAAAGTAACAAATAGAGACTATAAAATATTTAAAAAAATAATAATAAACGGAGAAAAGTCACATTTATATGAGAATAAAACAAAAGTAATATGTCAATAAAAAATAACATTTTATAAATAAAAAAAATATCATGTTAACACAAGAAAGGAAGATGAAAATTTGTTCCGTTCAATATCACTTTGTGTAATAGTCCAGACAAAGCTCATTAAGTAACAATTGAAGATCTTGAACAAAATGTCGAGAAGTGAAGTGGTCGTTATCTCACAAAATTCAAATATATATAGAAAAAAAATAAAAGAATAAAATACTTTTAGTATTGTACTAAAATCCAATGGATAAGTTCAAAATATTAAGAATACATTTAGTAATTATAAGGTAAAAAAAGTAAAAGTCCAATAAAGTTGTCCAATAACAAACTCTATAAATAGGTAATTTAATAAGCAGGCAAGTAAAATATTTTTTATAGAGATTATAACTTAATTTAATTGATTATGACTTTATCATTGAAACATTTGATAGTTACATCCACCTGTTTAAGAGAGTCCAAGTCAATTTATCAGATATAGCCCAAATCAACTTATTTGAGAGAGCCAAAGTTAATCTACCAAGAAAACCCAAATGAATAAGAGAATAGAAGGTTATTTTACTTTGCGTTAAACCAATAAAAACACTTGATAATCAAGAACAAAGACTAATTAAATACATATTTTTGGTTTTGATTATCTGAAAGTTTTTTTAAAAACAAAATCTAAACTGAGAGCTCTAAATTAAAAAAAAAAAAAAAATTAAAAAAAAGATAATGTAAAAAAAAAAAAAAAAAAAGAAAAAGAAAAAGAAAAAAAAAAGAAAGATAGAAAAAATTTCATGAAAATCATGATAAGAAAGAAAATGAGGAAAAAGGTGACATTGAAAGAAAGTGGTAATTAGATAACATATATGTTCTC
>Ga0123342_1002540_pt1 | contig 30255 bp, 4 predicted proteins | sample Turbeawhitnodule_FD_89960 | JGI IMG/M metagenome (GOLD analysis project Ga0123342, IMG submission 89960) | Root nodule microbial communities of legume samples collected from Mexico - Turtle bean Mexico white nodule | ecosystem: Host-associated > Plants > Roots > Nodule | place: Mexico: Nepantla... | reverse complement strand
TTTAACTTAATTGGGTTTCATTTTTATAATAATATTTATATTTTATTTTATTCTTTTATGCACATCTTTTCCGCTCTCGGTCTAAACCTCTCGGTTTTAGCCTTATCACCTCTTGGTTACTCAGCATGTTGTTCTCGGCCTAAACCTCTCGGTTTTAGTCTTATCACCCTTTGGTTACTCAGCATGTTGTTCTCGGCCTACCAGTACAATTCTCATTCACAAATCTTACATTTATAAACATAGTAAAAAAATTGAAAGAAAATTTTCATTAATTCACATACTTGATAAGAAATTAATTAACCAATCAAGTTTTACCGAGAAGACTAACGTTCTGAAGATAGAAATATGTACTTTTTGAAACGCAGACAGGAGCCACTTTTAGCTAAAACTCTAAACATTATTTGAATTGTAACCACTCCTAACTAAATCGTGAGTATTATTTAGAACTCAACCACTTATTTGTAGTCGTTGTGAGGGTCTTCTTCTATTATTGCTTCTTCTTGCAACTAAAAGAAAATCATTAAATAGAAACGAATTTTAGAGACAAAAAATTATTAGTTATTATATTGACATCTAAATAATTGGGAGCTAAAATCTCGGTAGTTAATTAGATATCAATTTAAAAAGTATTTATTAATAATAGAAACTAATTTAAATACCAATGATTCTTTTAGTCTCTAAATAGTATCTAATTTAGTCAATATAACAACTAATTATTTGTTATCTATAAAATTGGTTTCTATTTAATGATTTTCTTGTAGTGTTAATTAAGTGTAAAATATAATTTTATGTGTATCAAATCATGTCAGATGCAGGGTGTCAGATCATTGTGTTCTTGCAAGGATTACATCCTTCCTCTTTCTTCTAGGAACATCTTGCAACAACTTGTCAACATCAAGATCTCTTGAAGAATATGTTGAAAGGTGTTTCATGCAAACAACTTCTTTGTAAAAGGTGGGTAATAGTGTTGCAGAGTCAATCAGTGTCAAGCCCTCTACTTTGCAGATGTGTTGTCAAAAAAGCCACACACTTTAATGTTAATTTAAGAACATTTTATGTGTCTTGAAACTTCAAAGTATGGTTAGATGCACACTATTATAAAATCATTAAATAGAAACCAATTTTAGAGACAACAAATAATTAGTTGTTATATTGACTAAATTAGATATTATTTTAGAGACTAAAAAAATCATTAGTATCTAAATTAGTTTCTATTATTGATAAATAATTTCTAAATTGGTATCTAATTAAATACCAAGATTTTATCTACGAACTTTAAAATCTAATAATTTGTAGCTAATTAGATACCAATTTAGAAACTCACTACAAGAAAAATCCATTTTAACTGCCAACAAAAAACGAGGCTATAAAAAAGAAGCCACTAGCATGGGTGAAGTCTACTCAAGTGGATACAAAAATAAATGTCAAATATTGTGTCCACAATGGAGACCTTTAACTCACCACTAAAAATTATTAAAATAATAATAATAAGTTAGCGTCTATAATGAGGACACAAAATTGATGCAATGAAAAAATTTAAGTGACAAAATAATATTGAGTCTAAAATGGGGACACAACGTGGGTGCAAGTTAAAAATTATTAAAATAATAATAATAAGTTAGCTTCTAGAATAAGGCCACAAAGTAGATGTAATAAAAAAATAAGTTGCAGAATAATACTACGTTGAGAATAAGGACACAAAGTGGATGTAATTTAATATTTTATTACATTTAGCATATGTCTAAGCGACATTAAGATGACGTGGATGTTTATTGTCACCTTAGCCCACACTAAGTTAATTATTTTTGGAGATCCCACGTCACTACAATCAAATAGAAACTATTTTTTATATACCAAAATAATTAGTTGCAATAGTAACTAAATTAGAGACCATTTTAGAAACTAAAAAAAAATTGATTTCTAAATTAGTTTCTATTATTGTTAAATAGTTTATAAATTGGTATCTAATTAGCTACCAAAGTTTTAACTACCAATTATTTAGTTTCTAAATTTGGTAGCAAAACCTTTGGTTGCTAATTAGATACCAATTTAGAAATAATTTAACAATAATAGAAACTAATTTAGAACCCAAAATTTATTTAGTCCCTAAAATGGTCTCTAATTTAGTCACTATAGCAACTAACTATTTTTGGTCTCTAAAATTGGTTTCTATTTCATGATTTTCTTGAAGTGCGTCGACTAGAGATTAGGATATTTCATAGTATATAAGTGGGTGCAAACGTCACCTTATAAGTCGATTTTATGAGGGTGAGTTAGGCTTAAAGTCCACTTCTTAATATGGTATGAGAGTTATTTTGAGCCTATCCTAGCGATTTTTGTTGGGCTTATCAGGCCACCTACTATGAGACCGTTATTGGATCACCCATAATATCTAGTCTCACGCATGAGTTGGTAGCCTCGGTGTGAGGGGTGTGTTGGAGATCCCATCGGCTATTATGTTGTTAACGGACAACCCATAATATATAGTCTCACGCACAAGATTTGCGTTAGGTTTAAAGTCCACTTCTTAATAATTATTTAATTTTATATCCATTTTAGTGTCCCCCAAACCTACGTTATAGTTGAATAATATATTTTTCTTTATGTAGGCTTAGCCAACACTACGTTGTAATTTTTGTCACATTGAAGATCGTCTCTAATACATAGTCACCAAAAGATCAACTTCCATTTTATTGGGACGCTAAGCCCACACTAGTACCATGTAGTGTCTCTTTTACTCTTTGCATCATTCTTTTGGTGACTCTATCATCATTATTTCTTGTAGTGAGTATTTATCAATAATAAAAATTAATTTAGATACCAATAAAATTTTTAGTCTCTAAAGTAGTATCTAATTTAGTCAATAACAATTAATTCTTTTTTTGTCTCTAAGATTATTTTTGTTTAATGATTTTCTAGTATTGTAAGCACATCATCAAAATCGAACAAAGGGTCTATTCAACTTAGATCTAACAATTTCCATTTAATAATATTATATATTTATAAGTTTGATAAACACTAATCACATATCATTCAAATGGGTAACCGTTGAATAAATATTATAGAAGTAAGAGAAATATCTAAAACGGATGATACTAAACACATAAAATTTATTATGGAAAGAGAAACTCATGTAACGCAAACAAAAAATTAATAATCTTTATAAAAAAACTAAATAGTTAAAATTATTTTAAATTTATAATTTTGATGAGTTTATATCGCTTCTAAGTATTAAATTTATTAAATATATCTTATAATTAAATTTATAAATTTTGTATGTTTTTATTAAAAATGTGTACAATCTAAATTATTCAAACAAATATGTAAATAAATCACTTGAGCAAATAACTAAATAATTATGACATAACAAAATGTTGAATTTAAATGAAATGTACATGTCAACAATTAGATCATTAGATGATTCTAGAAAACTTATTGATTTTTATTTTTATTTTAACATAAGTATAAGAAAATTCAAACAAATCAATAAAAGATAAATTTTAAATTATAATTCTCCACCCTCACACATAAATTACACATTGAGCTCAATGTATAAGTAAACAAATAAACATGTATGATAAAAATGGAAAAAAAATAACTCTCTTATCAAACTCAAGGGCATGGAAAACTGTAGCTAACCTACAAGTCATTTTATTTAAATTAGTTAATCTAATGATCATTAAATCAAAACTAATTTTAGAGATAAAAAAAATTAGTTACTATATTGACTAAATTATAAACTATTTTTATAGACTAAAAAAATTATTGGTATCTAAAATAGTTTCTATTATTAATAAATGTTTTTAAAGTAGTTTCAAAATTGGTATCTAGTCATTAGCTACCAAGGTTTTATCTACTAATTATTTTATATTATAAACTATAGTCTCTATTAGTCTTTTGGTATAACATATTTTAAATTAGATTAGAACATTATTGAATGATTATCAATTATAGAAGTGTATTGAGTTTTAAAAAAGACTATATAAGGTTGAGATTATGACATTTCATAGTATATAAGTAGGTGCAAACCTCACCTTATAAGTTGATTTTATAAAGTTGAGTTAGGCTTAAAGTACACTTCTTAATATGATATGAGAGCTATTTCGAGTCTATCCTAACGAATGTTGTTGGACTTATCCGACCACCCGTTATCGGACCATTATCCGACCACCCATAATATATTGTCCCACGCACGAGCTGACATTTTATAGTATCTAAGTGAGTGCAAACCTCACCTTATAAGTCAATTTTATAAGGTTGAGTTAGACTTAAAGTCCACTTTTTAATAACAACACACATGCAAAGTAGAGGATTTGACACATCTCACAAACCCTACAACCTTAATACCTTATTGAACTTAGTTATAACAATTTCCATTTAATAATAATATATATTTATAAGTATGATAAACATTATTTTAGAAAAAAACATTATTTTTATTCTTATCACATATCACACAAAGGAGTAACCGTTGAATAAAATTGATTGAAGTAAGAGAAATATCTAAAACGGACAAGAATAAACGCGTAAAATTTATTGTTTTGAAAAGATAAACTCATGTAACGACAAAAACAATTAATAATTTATATAAAAAATTAAATAGTTTAAATTATTTTAAATTTATTACTTTGATGAGTTTATATCCCTTATAAATCTTAAATGATTAAATTTATTATATATATATGTATCATAATTGAATTTATAAATTTGATATGTTTATATCACAAATGTGTATCATCTAAATCATTTATATAATAAATGACTTGAGCAACAAAATGTTGAAATTAAGTAAAATTTACATGAAAAAATAACTTAAATAACATAAAAAAAATATAGTACCTTAACTATTTTCATTTCCTAAAATTATATATACAAAGTAATAAATACTTTTTAAAAATATTTTTAACTCATGCACTAGAGGATAAAAATGACAATTAAAATATAATGTTTAATAATAAAATGATATTTCCAACTCATTTAGAATTAAAAAGTATTGATGTCAAATATTGTGTCCAAATGGAGACCTTTAACTCACACTAAAAATTATTAACATATCAATAATAAGTTAGCGTCTAGAATCGGAACACAAAATTGATGCAATGAAAAAATTTAAGTGACAAAATAATATTGAGTCTAGAATGGGGACACAAAGTGGATGCAAGTTAAAAGTTATTAAAATAATAATAATAAGTTAGCGTCTAAAATGAGGACACAAAGTAGATGCAATCAAAAAAATAAGTTGCAGAATGATATTGCGTCGAGAAAGAGGACACAAAGTGGATGCAAGTTAATATTTTATTACATTTAACATAGGTCTAGGCGACACTAAGGTGACGTGGATGTTTATTGTCACCTTAGCCCACGCTAAGTTAATTATTATTGGAGATCTCACGTCGACTAGAGATTATGATATTTATAAGTGGGTGCAAACCTTACCTTATAAGTCGATTTCATGAGGTTGAATTATACTTAAAGTTCAGTTCTTAATATGGCATGAGAGTCATTTCGAGCCTATCCTAGCGATTTTTGTTGGGCTTATCAGGTCACCCGCTATCGAACCGTTATCGGACCACCCATAATATCTACTCCCACACACGAGTTGGTAGCCTCGGCGTGAGGGGGTGTGTTGGAGATCTCATCCGTTATCAGGTCGTTATCGGATCACTCATAATATATTGTCTCTCGCACAAGGTTTGCGTTAGGTTTAAAGTCCACTTAATGATTATTTAATTTTATATCCATTGTAGTGTCCCCCAAACCTATGCTATAGTTAAATAATATATTTTTCTTTTCCTCTTTGCGTCATTCTTTTGGTGACTCGGTCATCATTATTTCTTAGGGTGACTATTTATCAATAATAAAAATTAATTTAGATATCAATAAACTTTTTAGTCTCTAAAATAGTGTTTAATTTGGTCAATAACAATTAATTATTTTTTTGTCTCTAAGATTGATTTTTACTTAATGATTTTCTAGTATTGTAAGCACATCATCAAAATCAAACAAATGGTCTATTCAACTTAGATCTAACAATTTCCATTTAATAATATTATATATTTATTAGTATGATAAACACTAATCACATATCATTCAAATGGGTAACCGTTGAATAAATATTATAGAAGTAAGAGAAATATATAAAACAGATGATACTAAACACATAAAATTTATTATGGAAAGAGAAACTTATGTAACGCAAACAAAAAATTAATAATCTTTATAAACAAACTAAATAATTAAAATTATTTTAAATTTATAATTTTGATGAGTTTATATCCCTTCTAAGTATTAAATTTATTAAATATATCTTATAATTAAATTTATAAATTTTGTATGTTTTTATTACAAATATGTATCATCTAAATTATTCAAACAAATATGTAAATAAATCACTTGAGCAAATAACTAAATAATTATGACATAACAATATGTTAAATTTAAATGAAATGTACATGTCAACCATTAGATGGTTCTAGAAAACTTATTGATTTTTATTTTTATTTGAACATAAGTAAAAGAAAATTCAAACAAAAATAAAAGATAAATTCTAAATTATAATTTTTCACTCTCACACATAAATCACACATTGTCCTCGATGTAGAAGTAAACAAATAAACATGTATGATAAAAATATATATATAAAAAAAAAACTCTCTTATCAAACTTGAGGGCATGGAAAACTGCAACTAACCTACAAGTCATTTTATTTAAATTAGTTAATCTAATGATGATTAAATCAAAACTAATTTTAGAGATCAAACAAATTAGTTACTATGTTAACTAAATTATAAATTATTTTATAGACTAAAAAAATTATTGGTATCTAAAGTAGTTTATATTATTAATTGATATTTTTAAAGTAGTTTCTAAATTAGTATCTAGTCATTAGCTACCAAGGTTTTATCTACTAACTACTTTATATTATAAACTAGTCTCTATTAGTCTTTTGGTATAATATATTTTGTATTGAGTTTTAAAAAATACTATATAAGGTTGAGATTAGGACATTTCATAGTATATAAGTAGGTGCAAACCTCACCTTATAAGTTGCTTTTATAAAGTTGAGTTAGGCTTAAAGTCCACTTCTTAATATGATATGTGAGCTATTTCGAGTTTATCCTAGCGAATGTTTGTTGGGCTTATCCGGCCACCTGTTATCAGACCATTATCCGACCACCCATAATATATGGTCTCACGCACGAGCTGACATTTTATAGTATATATGTGAGTGTAAACCTCACCTTATAAGCCAATTTTATAGGGTTGAGTTAGATTTAAAGTCCACATTTTAATAACAACACATGCAAAGTAGAGGATTTGACACATCTGACAAATCCTATGACCCTAATATCCTATTGAACTTAGTTATAACAATTTCCATTTAATAATAGTATATATTTATAAGTATGATAAACATTATTTTAGAAAAAAATTTATTTTTATTCTTATCACATATCTCACAAAGGAGTAACTGTTAGAATAAAATTTATTAAAGTAAGAGAAATATCTAAAACGGACAAGAATAAACGCGTAAAATTTATTGTTTTGAAAAGATAAACTCATGTAACGACAAAAACAATTAATAATTTATATAAAAAAATTAAATAGTTAAAATTATTTTAAATTTATAACTTTGATGAGTTTATATCCCTTCTAAATCTTAAATGATTAAATTTATTATATATATATATATATATCATAATTGAATTTATAAATTTTGTATGCCACAAACAAATGTGTATCATCTAAATCATTAATATATATATATATATATATAAATGACTTGAACAACAAAATGTTGAACTTAAGTGGAATTTACATGAAAAAGTAACTTAAATAACATAAAAAAAAATAGTACCTTAACTATTTTAATTTCCTAATATTATATATACAAAGTCATAAATAATTTTTAATATATATATATATATATATATTCTTAACTCATGCCCTTGAGGATAAAAATGACAATAAAAATATAATGTTTAACAATAAAATGATGTTTTCAACACATTTAGAATTAAAAAGTATTGATGTCAAATATTATGTTCAAATAGAGACCTTTAAATTACACTAAAAATTATTAAAATAATAATAATAAGTTAACGTTTAGAATGAGGACACAAAATTGATGTAATGAAAAAATTTAAGTGACAAAATAATATTGAGTCTAGAATGGGGACACAAAGTGTTTGCAAGTTAAAAATTATTAAAATAATAATAATAAGTTAGTGTCTAAAATGAGGACACAAAGTAGATGCAATAAAAAAATAAGTTGCAGAATGATATTGCGTTGAGAATGAAGACACAAAGTGGATGCAAGTTAATATTTTATTACATTTAGCATAGGTCTAGGCGACACAAAGGTGACGTGGATGTTTATTGTCACCTTAGCCCACGCTAAGTTAATTATTATTGGAGATCCCACATCGACTAGAGATTAGGATATTTCATAGTATATAAGTTGGTGCAAACCTTACCTTATAAGTCAATTTTATGAGGTTGAATTAGGCTTAAAGTCCACTTCTTAATATGGTATGAGAGTCATTTCGAGCATATCCTAGCGATTTTTTTGGGCTTATCAGGCCACTCGCTATCGAATCGTTATCGGACCACCCATAATATCTAGTCTCACGCACGAGTTGGTGGGGGTGTGTTGGAGATCTCATCCGTTATCAGGTCGTTATCGGACCACCTATCATATATAGTCTCATGCACAAGGTTTGTGTTAGGTTTAAAGTCCACTTCTTAATAATTATTTAATTTTACATCAATTTTAGTGTCCCCCAAACATACGCTATAGTTAAATAATATATTTTTCTTTATGTAGTTAAACCAACACTACCTTGTAATTTTGTGTCCCATTGGAGGTCGTCTCTAATACATAGCCACCAAAAAAATAGTTTTCATTTCTATTGAGACGCTAAGTCCACACTAGTCCCATACAACGTCTCTCTTCTACTCTTTGCGTCATTCTTTTGGGGATTCTATCATCATTATTTCTTAAGTGACTATTAATCAATAATAGAAACTAATTTAGATACCAATAAACTTTTTACTCTCTAAAATAATATTTAATTTAGTCAATAACAACTAATTATTTTTTTGTCTCTAAGATTGATTTTTATTTAATGATTTTATAATGGTGTAAGCACATCATCAAAATCAAATAAAGTGTCTATTGAATTTAGATATAACAATTTTCATTTAATAATATTATATATTTATGAGTATGATAAACACTAATCACATATTTGAATTCAAATGGGTAACCGTTGAATAAATTTTATAGAAGTAAGAGAAATATCTAAAACGGACAATAATAAACACATAAAATTTATTATGGAAAAAGAAACTCATATAACGCACACAAAATATTAATAATCTTTATAAAAAAAACTAAATAATTAAAATCATTTTAAATTTATAATTTTGATGAGTTTATATAGCTTGTAAATCTTAAATTTATTAAATATATCTTATAATTAAATTTATAAATTTTGCATGTTTTTATTACAAATGTGTATCATGTAAATGATTCAAACAAATATGTAAATAAATCACTTGAGTAAATAACTAAAGAGACATAACAAAATGTTTGAATTTAAATGAAATGTACATGTCAACCATTAGATTAGATTATTCAAGAAAACTTATTGATTTTTATTTTTATTTGAACATAAGTAAAAGAAAATTCAAACAAATCAAACAAAAATAAAAGATAAATTTTAAATTATAATTTTTCACTCTCACACATAAATCACACATTGTCCTCGATGTAGAAGTAAAGAAATAAACATGTATGATAAAAATGGGAAAAAAATAACTCTCTCGGGATGGAAAATTGCAGCTAACCTACAAGTCCTTTTATTTAAATTAGTTAATCTAGTGATCATTAAATCGAAACTAATTTTAGAGACTAAAATAATTAGTTACTATATTGACTAAATTAGAGACTATTTTATAAACCAAAAAAATTGGTATCTAAAGTAGTTTTTATTATTATTAAATGTTTTTAATGTAGTTTCTAAATTGGTATCTAGTCATTAGCTACCAACGTTTTATCTACTAACTACTTTCTATTATAAATTAGTCTCTATTAGTCTTTTGGTATAATATATTTTAAATTATATTAGAACATTATTAATGATTATCAATTATAGAAGTGTATTGAGTTTTAAAAAAAATACTATATAAGGTTGAGATTAGGACATTTCATAGTATATAAGTAGGTGTAAACCTGTTGATTTTATAAGGTTGAGTTAGACTTAAAATTCACTTCTTAATATAGTAGGAGAGTTATTTCAAGTCTATCCTAGCGAGTGTTTGTTGGGCTTATCTGGCCACTTGCTATCGCACCGTCATCCAACCATCCATAATATATTGTTCCACGCATGAGGTATCATTTTATAGTATATAAGTGAGTGCAAACCTCACCTTATAAGCCGATTTTATAGAATTGAGTTAGACTTAAAATTCACATTTTAATAACACATAAACACATAATTAAAATGTCTATTGAACTTAGTTATAACAATTTCCATTTAATAATAGTATATATTTATAAGTATGATAAACATTATTTTAGAAAAAAAATTATTCTCATTCTTATCACATATCCTACAAAGAAATAACCGTTGAATAAAATTTATTGAAGTAAGAGAGATATCTAAAACGGACAAAAATAAACGCGTAAAATTTATTATTTTGAAAAGATAAACTCATGTAATGACAAAAACAATTAATAATTTATATAAAACAATTAATAATTTATATTAAAAAATTAAATAGTTAAAATTATTTTAAATTTATAACTTTGATGAGTTTATATCCCTTCTAAATCTTAAATGATTAAATTTATTATATATATGTATATCATAATTGAATTTATAAATTTTGTATGTGTATATCACAAATGTGTATCATCTAAATCAATCAAATAAAATATATATATATATATATATATATATATATATATATATATATATCACCAAGAATATATTTGATCAGAGTAGATTACATTTAATCCCAAGTTTGAAAGCACTTAGTCCCTCATGATAGCTTCTCCAATCTTCATTCCTGATCTGGATTGCATAAGAAGGTTGATCACAACAAATTTCTCTTCCCCAAAACAGAGTTTCTTTCTTTTTCTCTCACTATTTTTTTTAAATCTCCTCTTCTCTTTCCTATTTTAACTCTGTTTCAAAATTTATTTAATGAAATCTAGCTCAAGCGAGTTAACCTAACTTAGGCTAGATCTTTCGGTGATGTTTTAGCTTGGGCGAGCAATTCTAGCTTGAGCTAGTTTAGTACTACACAATTAACTTAATCTGAATAATTTTAGCTTGAGCTAAATCTTCTAGCTTGAGCGAGATGCTTCCTTTAAATTTCCTTCTTTACTTTTTCTTGTGATCCAATCTATAAGTCTTTTCTTTATTTCTTTTTAATGCTTCACATTCATATGAAACTTACATAAAAATTGGGATTAAATTTCTTCATTTGTTTTCTGATTCAAAATATATAACTAGATTCAATAATTTTCATATTAGGGTAATTTTCTGACATTAAGCAACAATTAAGTTCCAAAGTGTTCAATTTTCTCAATTATAAATACATTGACACTTATGAAATGTACTAACCAAGAAACAACCATGTTGTTACAACGGTTCCAAGCTGGAAAAGTTGAGTGATTTGCACCTGAGTGATTTGCACCAGGCCATGGATATGTCCCAAGGATGAATTCAATTTTGTTTTTCGTGCTTAGTGTCGTCATCATAAATGAACTCCAAGAGTGGTAATTGGTAGCATTGAGGACCAGTGATACCAACGAAGTCCTTAGATTTTCGTTTGGATGTAGAGAAAGGTAGGTCTAGTCAGATTGTTCATTTCCTTAACTGAAAAGAACAACAAGAAAGATGAAAAAAGATGAACCAAGAGAAAAGGAAGAAAAAAGAGAAAATATAAGAGAATGCAGCATAGCTCTTCAATTGAATAACTCTGATACCATATTAGAATAAGGTCAAGACAAAATAATGCTTCCTGAATAAAGATGATGAACAGTGATCAAGTCAATTACTGTGAAAGGCACAACATGAAAGAGATGTGGTATGAAAACCCTATTGCACAACAATGAAGAAGTAACAAAAACAGTTTGTTATTTCTTATTCGTTAAAAAGAAGGTATATAGATATATAGTACGTGGACCAGTGCAAAAAGGGAATGGGACGCTTATTTAGAAAGGAAAGAACCTAGAATAAAATAACAATATCTAGAATAAAAACAATAACTAAAGACAGTAACTAAAACGAAACAGAAAAGAAACTAACTAAAACGGAACATGTTATCAAATGGCTTAAAAGGGTTTTAAATTTATTAAATATCAATGAAGGGAGAAAATTGACTACAAACACATTATTTTTCAAAGAACAATAAATGGTTAGTTATTAAAATCCAAACATGGAAAAGAAAGACGCAAAATGACTCAATCTCTGCTTCAAAAATTAAACTCTATTTAGGGAATACTTTTGATGTTCCAAAATGAATTTTAAAGTCACCAAGCATAAATCATAGATGATAGTGGCATCCTTAAGTAGGTCTCCATTGTAAGTATATGAGTAGCATTTTTTAAAAGACACTAGCCAATACTTTTTGTTTGGTCCAGAATTTTGGTTCCAAACTCTATGGATGGTAAAGTTTTGAAGGATCTATTGTAAGATCTATGTAATGTTAGGTTGCTGGAAGCTATGAAAAATAATTTATATAGATGATAGTGGCATCCTTAAGTAGGTCTCCATTGAAAGTATACGAGTAGCATTTTTAAAAGACACTAGCCAATACTTTTTGTTTGGTCCAGAATTTTGGTTCCAAACTCTATGATGGTAAAGTTTTGAAGGATCTATTGTAAGATCTATGTAATGTTAGGTTGCTGAAAGGTATGAAAAATATTTTTTTTATAAGTATTTGAGTATCCTTTAAATACTTTTATTTATTTAATTTATTCTTTATCTATCAAGTTTTTTTTTTTGAAAGTATATTGTTTTACTTGTGGATTTAATTGTAACCATGGTTACAATTTATTAAGTTTAAACTATAGATTCATCAGTCCCTTTCCCTTCATTATAATTGACTTGATTAATTTATAAAAAAAATAAACCAAAGAAATATATAATTAATCAAATTTAATCTCATCAAGTTATAATAATTTTGTAAAGCTATTTAAGCAGCAATTGAATGTGACTTTTTAACTTTTAACTACCTTAATTATTTATATCTCTTACAAAATATTAAACCAGTCAATAACAAACGGCAAAGAGAGAGAAAGCAGGAAAATATATTTGTTTTTAAACGTTGTTTCCAACTCCTATTTATGATTCTAGCAACCTAGAGATTCTCCTACCTAAGACTTTTGCCTTTATACTCCGGACAATAGTCTCTCACACATACGTGCGTGTGGCACGTGCCATACGTGTATTGCAACGCAAATATCATACACATTATTTAATTATTTAATACTACGTAACAGATTATCCATATCCTGTCCTAGCAAAACTAACAGAAAGAACAAAATCATACACTAATTAATTTCACAATTGCAGTTAACCATTTTGCTGCCTTTAACTTAGTGGGAGATGGATAGACATGATAAAATAGTTTAATTTATTGTTAAAACCAAGTACTTTTACATTCATGATACACATAATAATAAATAATTCGCGTATGCGCCACCACGACCTATTCTGTTTAACCAAATTAAAGTACTGGTAACAGGAGCTTTGAGAGCATTGATGTGATGAATGAATGAATGAAGAATTAGATGGTTTAAGTGCAGTGTGTTGAAGTAGAGCACCCGCTAGTGCTGGCTCTGGTTTGGGTTAGAACGGTGGATCAACGTCATCAACATATACTCCCAATCATTGGACACTCATAGACACACTCTCACACGTGTCAAGCGTGGACCCCAGCTTCTAATTTTACCTTCATCAGTAAGCTTAAAATCCAGGGACCCGCTTGCTGAGGTCACCGAATAAAAAAGTAATTCCACCACCCTAGTGCTTACTGACTCAAAAGCCATCCCATGTACAACATAGGTTTTGCAACACCATTTTCCCCATAATGCCCTCTTAACTGTAACTAATTACGTAGTTTTAGCCCTACCGCATCTCCATAAATACGACCACCCAAAGCTGCGTTTCTTCCCTTTCTCCCTCCTTTCTTCCTCCACTCCCTAGTTTCCAACCATGTTTTCTGCTCTTCCCGCTTCCCAGCCTTTCCAGGGAAACGCATTCCCTGCTTTGGACTATGCTTTCACGCCCTGGGATGAAGCTCAATTTTTGGACTTCAACCCCACTAGCCCCAACCCCGTCACCTCCAGTTCCGCTTCGGACGACCCCACCCCAACCGCCGCCGACCAAAACCTGGCCTCGGACCAGTCGAACCGGGTCGTGTCCCTCATGGAGGACCGAAAACGAAGAAGAATGATATCGAACCGGGATTCTGCCCGAAGGTCACGCATGCGTAAACAGAGACACCTAGAGAACCTACGGAACCAGACGAACCTGTTTAGGGTTGAAAACCGGGAACTGAACAGCGGGTTGCAGTTCCTCCTTCGCCACTATAACCGCGTACGAACCGAAAACGAGTGGCTCCGGTCCGAACGAACCCTGCTCCGCCAAAAACTGGCCGACATAAATCAAATTTTGCTTTTCCGACAATTGCAACCGTTTTCCACTGCATGGCCCTGCAATATTGGCAGAATGAACCTTTGATCACCATTAACCACATAAAGTAATACTCACAATTCGGCCTTCCTTAAGTAACTAAATTGTCTGTGTAAAATAGAGAGTAGTTAAAGGTGAAGTAGGGTGGATGGTACCGGTGCTTTTTTTGGAAACACGGTTACGGTTTTGGAAAACACATCCTTGTTCTAATTTTTCAAAACCAGAAGGGTTATTATTAGTTAGTTATTACTATGTAAAGTATTACTTGGTGTTTTAGTTATTCTAGTGTGAATGTAGCTTTTTGTGGTGGCTTGCTGATCAAAAGTTAATAAGAAATTAATAATCTTTAAATAAAAAGTTCCGTTATAAAAATTACTATGCATATATTATCTCATCCACAAACAATTTCGTTAAGGCAAGGTTGTGCTGCAGAGTCCAAATCATAGGTATAAGAATAAGAATCAAAATGAAAGCGAACCCGAGAGTAAAAGGGAAAGAAATACAACAGAAAATTAGATGACATAATATTGACCCGATCCGAGTCCAATGGCGTAAAAATACGCAAACTCAGTTCAAAGCAACATTGATCTGACGTGCGCTGCATGAATGCTATAACTAAATCATTTATAATTGGTGATATAATGTAATAAAAAATGAAAGTGAGTGATAATTGTTAATAAAGTATTTAATATAATGTTTGTCATTATTCTATAACTCAATTCTAATAGCTCTGATGCAAACAGTAGGTGCCCATATTGCTTGTGAAGCATGGCCAATTAAATGTTTCGTTAATATCCAAATGCCTTCTCCAATCTCTCCTGTTATCTTTTCTATTGTAGCGAACGTGTATATTATAAGAGGGTAATGTTATTTTTAAATTTTTTTTTCTTGCTGTGACATACACGACATAACGAAATTAAGAACCCTTCTAATTCAAAACTTAAAAATAATAAATTTGAAGGCATTTCTTTTTATATATATTATACCGAAGATATCTGAATCTTATAAATACGAGTCAACCAACATAAGATTTCTAACATTATCCTTCAAAGAGTTTGTGAATTCTTTCGTTATATATTGTCCATCTTTCTCGTCTTCATAGTGAACCTTCACTATGAGACTTTCCAACTCTACATTTACATTTCTCACCATTTCTAATCTTATCTACATTTCTCACAATTTCTAATTTTATCATATATAGAAATTTTGAAACGTTTATAAATTATTTTGGCTTAATACTACTAATTTCCCTAAGATCTCCAACCATTATTATTTATGTTTGAAACAATTTTTTATATATATTAATTCAATAGAGAGTGAAGATTAGAATCCATAAAATTTAAAACAAAAAAAAATATGTCTATACTATTCATGAAAAACGAATACGTCACCACCTTTAATCAAGCAAAAGTAAAAACTTCATCCCTCTTTATCTTAAGAGAATGTGATTGGTTTCGATTGAGAGCAATTAATGAAGAAACAAGTAATACTAATATATTATAAAGTGATGGGCGCATGACTTTAAACTCATTTATTTTAACATGAGGGGTCCAAGACTTTATAATCTGAAACGAACTAAATAAAATCACTAATCAATTAACAATTTTTTTAAAATGAAAATAAAAAAGCATCCCTACACCTAATTAATTTGATTGTCTTGCGAGAAATTGTATAATAAGTAATCACACTTATAATAATGTTATTTGTCTCTTTTCACAACTTTAGTTTCACATAACACTTCGAATTCAGGAGGTGTGGAAAGTGAATATTCTGAGGTATATTTTGTTGGAATGAGAGTCTGAACATCCTTAAAATGATACGTGTTTCGTCACAACTCTGCATTAGATCGAGGAGTTGTTTAATCTTTCTTCTTCTTTGTTTTGTAATTGAATAAAAACAGGTCAAAGTGGGCTTAAATAAATACTGTGTGCAACTAGATTGGCTATAATAAAAGATAGTCTGACGTAATAGTTGTCGAACATAATGACAATTAAAATTAATTTAATTGCGGAAATTACAATATAGATTTAAAATAACTCTCTTCCACTCAATCGCAGGAGGGGTCAGTTAATAATTTGAAGGCAGTAAGATTGAATATAGTCTTAGCCTAGGTAGTGAGCATATTAATCCCTAAATAACAGCAGAATGTGATCCAAATAAGGTGTAAAATCTTATTGCAGCTATGTTTGTGGGGTCTGAGATGTTTTCTTGTCTGGAAAACAGTGTTCAACGATATCATCTTTAACAGAAAATGCATAGCTTTTTATGCAGTATATGCAATTTTGAATTTTTTATCTCTGCCTATGCCTAAGTTTTTTTTTCAACAGAAAATGAATAAAATTAAAAAAAAGTACTTTAGGGTGTTCAACCTTGTACAAGAAAAACCACATTGCTACACACATTATCAATATCAATCCTGCAAAGTCAATCCAGCAGTTAAGTCAAGAAACACATAAAGAACAACCTAAAGATTGCCAAAGATTCAAACATTTTAATTCTAATGAGTAGTAATACAATAACAAAGTTTATGCTAGGGTTTGCCCGAATATTGATTAAATGGTTGGGAAGTATAGCTATTGTTAGTTGGGATTAATCTAGTTGATGGGAAGAATTGTTTAAGGTTGGTATATATACTCGGTAGATTGTTTTCATATTAGTATACTTATACCTAGGTTGAAGTGATTCCGTCAAGCAGATTTAAGTATTTAAATTGTATATTTGCTTACAGGTTCATCTTTGTTGTGCAAAAAAACCTTCGCTAAACGAATTTAATTGACCAATTTTCCATTTGCTCTTTGAATTGAAAAAGAAAAATTATTTGTCATCAAGGGAATTATGAAAAACCAAAAATTTTGTATAATTATAATAAAACCACCTAGACTCGAATAATAATTTTTTCTATTCCACCAACTTTACAATGCCCAACTAATATAATTGTCAAGATGGATATTGTTCAAGTGACTCAACACTCAAGTGATTTCTAAGTCATGTGTAATGTTTATCTTCATTGTTCAACAACTCTCAAAGGATAAAATGCGACTTTGTAGCTTAAACTAGAGAAAGGTCATTAGAAATCACTCTTTTCTAGAAGTATGGACACTAAAGCGTAAAGGGTAAGTGTGCCAGTGTACGTGAGATTTAAAATTATAAAATTACATGCATTTATATGAAGACGCTCAAGTCGCTGAAACGACTGATTTCATAATTCTAAAGCTTATTATATGGGATCCAAGAAACATGTTGTTCAAGGGTTACAAGAGTACTGACACTAAAAAAATTTGCTAATTACATATCGATTATTTACGTACAAAAATTTATATGTAAATTGAGCATTACATACGGATTTGAATCCGTATGTAAAGTAACGTTACATTTGAATTTTTACATACGGATGATCCGTATGTAAAGTGAGCATTATATACGAATTTTTACATACGAATTTAAATCTATATGTAAAGTCAGCGTTACATATGAATTTTTATATACGGATTTTTACATACAAATTTTTTACATACAGATCATATAATAAAAGATTGCACGTGTATCATCGATACCAACAAACAAATATTTCACCGGTCACGTGATTGGATGAAACTAGTTCTTAGAGAGTCAATAACTAACCTTCTTTAAGATCTACACTCAAAGATATGCAATTTTACTTTAATACTGATATTAACTTTATGACTTACTTAATCCAAAATCGATGATCTTTTATAACCCTATAAATATGAACTACATCCAAAATATACACATTCTTAAACCGTGTTTATTATTTTTATTTACTATATATAAAACTTTAACCATAAAATAACCAAAAAAATCAGTGCATAACACTGGTGACTAGAATTATTCCACTGGTGACTAGAATTATTCATTATTCAGAAGTACAAGGAAAGTATTTCCCTACCATACAAGAACAACACGTATATTTTTATTGCCTCAATCTCATTGATTAAGAGGTTATACAATTTTTTATTTTTGTTACAAAATGTACTGATATCTAAATTTGTCAAATACATGGGGTTCAAGAGCTTTTAAGAAACTGACGGGTGACAAAAATCGTGTTGAAATTAATTTTAAAATAAAATCAAATGATCAACCCAAAATATTACCTCAAGATTGCTAATGCTTAAAACTAATGGAATCAAAATTATTCTTATAGTAGTGGATATCCTTTTATAGGATGAATATTTTAAAGTACAGTGTACGTGTCTCGCTAGAAATAATTTAATTTAAAGTTTATAAGCACATTTAAATCATACGATACGCTACGCTAAATATTGTTTTACCTGCATAGCACTACTTTTCCCCTTAACCACCTAATTTCATCTTTAAATCTACGTAAACTCTAAAGTGAAAGAATTACTCAAATAGTCTTAAAATTAAGTATGAGAAATTGTAGTACGTAGTCCAAAGTTATATTTAAAATCAATTTGAATCAGTTGTTAGTTATTCTAAATTCCTTGACTTAAGAATTAAAACGATGAATGGTCAATAATTCAAGGATTGTTTAAATAATTTTTGTTATTTAATGGTCATGCACTCATCATTGTTTTCTTCATTATTTAAGAAAGAAGATATAGTACTTTACGAACAAATTAGTGAGTAAGAACTTTCCAACATATTTCATACTTAAATCTAGTTTTTGTTTTTCCTTTTGATGTCTTTTGACTACATTACTTAGAAGTATATGTAATTGACAACATATCCAAACCTAACCCGTACATAATCTATATTAAAAATGGAAGCTCGCATTTTTATAATAGAAACAATCAATTTTAAATATAAACCCTGATACTGGAAACATTTTCCTTCAATTAGAATTGAGTCAGTCACTATCGTGGAGTTAGGTATCAGTTCAAGCCATTTCAAATCGTCAATTCATCACTCTCGCAAGAAATATTCTGAGCATGCGATCGTCTTAATCTTTCTCCTCTCTTGGTTGCGTGTTCTCCTTCTTTACTTCCAAATTACATAGTGCACTGCTTATAAAACTTTTCTTTCTGTAAGCAAATGGGAAAACTAACGCAGATATAAAAGTTTTATACAAGGGCTAAATACCAGTCACCTTGTTTAGCAAATAAACAATTGCTACTTCTTTAATTATCCTGGTTGGTGTTTCAGGAAGAAAACTAAAAAAAAAAAACTTAAAGAAAGCATTGCACTAATTCTTTACTTTGTATATGGAGCAAAATATATTGTTTTTTATCTATCATATTATTGTAATCCACGTATAACCCTAAACTGTATGTGCATAATTGTTGAAAATGTGACATTAGATTAGTCTGTTGCACTATTAATGTTCCCCTCCAATTGGATTAAGTAATTTATTATATCATGCTTTAATTGTGTACTCAATTGTTGTTCCTTCCTTCCATTTCCATTCGTGATCGTCATCCACACCTATTGACATGCTTCTCAATAGCTGCATCAATTAATTGACCTGCACCTCTTCACATTCAAATTAGTCTCCTCCACTGCAACTTTCAAATCCAGTTATTATTTTGCCAAGTCCCTACTTGATCTAACGGAGCCTCTCCATTACTAAAGTGATAAAGTTTTTTTTATCAGCAATAAAAAATAAATAAATGGGAATCACTTCAGGAGTGGTCCAACCCTTTTACAAGAACACATAGAATTCAACTCTAACTTGGCACGCAAAAACGTCGGACAAAGAACCAACTAAACCAAGCGCTACTTAGCTTTACCGAATCAGCCGTATACAGGCCAAAAGATCCATAACGCAACAGGGGTAGGAAAAGTAAACTTCGCGGGACTTTGCAGCAATCCAAGACCACACATTTACTTGCGCAGAGGCAAAAACTTCTAACACATCTGCCACTCCTCCATTAAAGACGACCAAGTTGCTATGCTTCCAAATTTCACTCACAATTCCAACCCAAATTGCCCCCCAAACATCATTAACTGAAACAGATGCCTGACTCAACCTGAATTGGATAAAATTTTGCATAGGATCCAAATGGATTACGAACGACACTCCAAGCCACTCAAAGCAAAGACATCAGACCTTCCAAAAAAAGTGACAAAAGGAGAACAAGTGACTCGACGACTCTTCAACCTTCCCACACAACTAAAGTGATAAGGTGCAGGTTAAATAAGATGTTTATACTTTCAAAATTGATTTCTTATCAAATTACCATCTCTAAAACTTTTTGGTATTTTTTTATATCCAATATTGAATAATTACGTTAATTTAGGATTTCTTTCCTATGTTTAAATTAATAAATTTTATATGTTAATTTTTACGTGTCAACATATTTACAATAAAGAAAAATTATGTATGCTAACACTATCAATCCAAAAGTTATAAATTCCTATCAATTCAAAAGTTATAAAATTCCTACCGACGATCAAATTAACAAATTAATTAAATTTTGGATATAAAAATATTAAAACAAATTACACATTTATGAATTTGAATAAAAATAAATTTTAGAAATACTAAAACCTTTTTTGATTTCAACAATGTTATTCCTAGAGCAGCCAACAAAATATTTGTGTTAATGACCGCGTGGACCATTAACAATGCATCATGGCTTAAGACAAGATTACCAGTGAAATACTTTTTGCATGCCTCTGCTTTAAGATACTACTAAGACAACTACAACACACTTTCTCACACCATTAATGAAGAGTAAATTAAGTAAGAATATCCCAGAGTTTAATTTTAATCTTTGTAAAATTTGTGGAGTGTATTTTATACTATGTTTTGTTTGAGATGAAAGTGAGAAGAGAAGACAAAACAAAAGCTATGCATTCCTTCCATACACATTAATTTTTTTAACAAACAGATCCATTCATAGTTTATTGTGTTATCATATAATTTTAAAAATGAAAATTGAGTTTATTTTGCATGATATGATATTACCATATCATAGTTTATATAACTTAAATAAGATTGTCTCACCTCTCTCTGTATGAATAAAGTATCTGATTAAATAAGGTTGTGTCCATTGGTAGAAGTGCCTTAGTCTCTAAGACAAATTTTCTCCCATAAACAATGAGCACATATCTTATTACCCTATTCCTCTCCTCAATTTGAGGAACTTGCTTTAATGATTATCCTCAAACAAAGTCCATTACTCTATAGAATTGAGTAAATTTATTCAAAGACTATCATGGGCATAGCCCCTAGATTCCACACTAATGGCAACAAAACTATTAACGGTTAAAAATAGTATTTTTATGTTAAATTTTATTTTATTTTAAATTTAAATTTTTGAATTTTATGAGTATTTATAATAAAAAAAATATTGAAATTAATTTCAGTTTCGTTAAGTGATAAATAAAATTATAATATAAACTAGGATATTAAAACATTTTATACTCACTTATTTTTTAATAAATTTATAATATTATAATACAATTTACACACTAAAAATATTTAACCTTAATATATATATATATATAAATTAAAAATAATAATGCAATAACTAACTCAAAACTGAAAAACTAATTAATAGCTAAAAGTTGATAGAAAAAACACATTAAATTAACTTATTAAATTATAAGTGTTGAGTGAAATTATCAATCACAATAAATTATAATTATAAATAAAAGAACTAGACATTTCATGATATACTTTTATTAAATTTTATTTTTTACTGATAAAATATATATTAAATACTTTTTTAATTAATTTTTATAATATTTTATTAAAAAATTAGTTATATTTATTTTAATTAATTTATTATTAATGCTTTATATTGTTTATTTATAGCATATATTACATATTTCTATTTTGATTTAAAATAAGTAAAAAGAAATGCATTTTTTCATAATCTTAATATATTTAAAATAACGTAACAATAGATCTATGGTAACAGTGTAATACGAAAAATATTTTAAAAATTGAAAAACAAGTTGCCGGTTGAAAATGGATTATTAACTGCTGAAAACAATTAAGTTAATCTATTAAATTATGTGTATTTAGTTAATTATTTACTGAACTACTTGATAAATTCAAAATGATATAAATAGACATATATGATGTTTTATATAAATTTTAATTTATGAATAAAAATATTTTTGGAATATTTAGTTTGCAATTTATTTTAAATTTTTATTTTTTATTTACACATCAATCATTTTAGTTAAAATTTCATTTTTAATTATGATATATTTTTTTCTATTTGGTATTATACCACTTATATATAGGATTATCTCTTAAAATATTTTAATCAATTTTAAAGTAAAGTAAAATTGTCACACTTTTAAGTAAAATCACACTTCCATTACAATAATTAATATATTGGTTAAAAATATAATATAAAAAGTTATAATATGAATATTTTGAAGCCTAATATCATAATAAAACAGGTATTGTAAATATATTATAATGACTAAAATAAATAGTATACTATAAAAATATATGTAAAAAAACTAATTATTATTTATCATTATCTATATATGCAATGAAAATGTTAGAAAAGGAAGATGTATCCTTTTTCAAAAATAATACCATTCCTTATGAATAAAAAAATATAATATAATAATATGTTAAATAATTTAAAGGCAAAACAATAATGTCTTAAAAAATGTCACTTCAACTAGTATACAAAAAATTACAATTTGTTAAAATCCTACTAATACATTAAACAAAAAGTTCAGCTAGTAAAAAAACTATAAACTAACTGAAATTAAAAAAAAAAGTATTATGTAGCGTTTTAAACTTTACTTATAATATAGCCAATTGTACACAAACTGGTAGAGTATTTGTTAATATGTAAGTTTAAATTTCATATTATCATTGTATATACATAAAGTTTGTTTTACGTATAATAGTAATAAAATAATCTTCACATTTACAAAGGATACTATAAATAAAACAATAATGACAACACAATAAAAGTTTCAGCCAAGAAAAAGTTGTTTTCATTTTATTTATGATTAAGACCATTTGATAAAAAAAAATTGTAAGAATCTTACAAAATGTTGGCTGTAATGTTAAACAACAGATAAATAAGTAAATTGGATCCCGTGATTGTTTAGAAGATTTGACGAACCTATCCATCAATCTTTGGGACTTCACCTTTTTGTTAGAAATACTGTAAAACCAAATATTATGGGACCTTTTCTGATCTTTAAATTAATAATAGATTACATACGCGTCAAAAGAGGCTAAATTACTTATCAACCCTTTTTTGTTTTGTTTTTATTAGTAATACACATCTATTTCTTTTACACCTCACAAGTTGTTCCATATTTTATGTTAAACACCTTTTCGGTGGCATTTCAAATCATACCTCACTCTTGCGGAATAACCGTCTAAACTTTATTTGTCCAAAAAAAATTATAATTGTCTCTGATGTTATGGGCTGATCCATTAGGTGGTAAAACGTTTTTAAGATCGATTTTTTAAATTGATGGTATTGTGAATTTATTATTTTCATTGATCTATGTCGTGAGTTTAGGGGTTTTGAGGTCATTGGCAGAGTCGAATTAAGTTAAGAAACATTTTCTAATTTGTGAAAGTAATAAAAATTGTATGTTTTTATTTGAAAATGATGATGTTTGTAGAAATTGGATATGTGGTATCTATAATATAAATAGGAGATACTTTTAGGATATGTTCCTACTAGGAAGATGGAACCTAAAGAACTATTGAAGTCTTTTTCTCCTTCCTTCGGTCGAGCAGGTGTATGGTTGATGAACTGAGATTCTTCTCGTTCTCCTGCTTCTCCTTCGGCACTCGGTCTCAGTGAACACCGGATGGTAGGGTACCTGCGAAGGCACTCCAACGCTCAAGTCAGTAAAGCTGGTGGTCAGCTCTCAGGTAGGTGAACGGTAATAAATGACGTCCCTTACTCCTTGGGATGTGTACTATTTATATTATTTTAATGGGCCTACCTTGTTAGACCTGTTTATCGAGGTGGATACCGCTTATGGTTGCATTACCTAATTCTTAATGATGGATTAGCTTCGCTGACCTTGGTTTGAGCGTTAACGATGATAGGGGTCGGCCATCGACCAGATTCTCATGGTCTCAGTCGTCCTGACCAGGTCTTCTGAGATTTCGGCTGAGTCTTCTAAGGTCTCAGCCGAGTGGGTCGTCGACCAAATCTCTCAAGCTTCGGCCGGCTCTCCCTTGATCTCGGTCAAATTGACCAGATCTTGGTCAAGTTGACTAGGTTTCGACCTCGTTTATATCTCGTCCACGTCTCATAAAACTCTTATTTTATTATTATCCACATTTTTCTCACTCCTCTTATTCACACAATTTGTTCCGCAGTAAACAAAACAAATTTAGTTGGAAGTCTAACACATTTTTAGTCGGAAGAAAATTTAAAATAAATGCTACCTTCTTTAAAGTTAAAAAAAAAGAAAATGAGGTCCTAAACATTTTATACGAACTAAATGACGCAGAGACGACTAATAAATATGATAAATTTAACCATAATATAGCAACTATTTATTATAATAGTTAATATTTTAACTGTTATAATGAGTTATTTTGAAGTAAAAAAAATAAACATTTTGTGTTCTTGTAATTCATTTTTTTTTCTTATTCGTAACACCATCAATTGTTTTCATCTTTCTGTTATTGGAGTACGAGATCATCTTTTCCACCATCTCTATTTTCGTCATTGTCAAAAAAAAGTCTTCTTCGTCACACACCATCGAGTGTTTTTTTGGCTTCTTTGTTTTATACCATTTTCACTGACAGGGACAAAGTTTTACGATTTAATATTTCTCTTTCATTTTCGTATCATACTATTTTCCCAAAAAAAAATTATTTCATTTTCATTAGGAGTATAATTCATTAAAACTTAAAATTTCAGAGGCAAATTTTACAATTAAATTTTTTATCAGTTAACAATTTTTGTAACTGTTACAATTTAAGATTAATTAAATTGATGATTTTAAAATTTTAAATGTATCTGTATCATTTTATTTATTGATTTTTTATTTATTTTGATTGCTTATTATAATTTAAAAACCTAACATTAATAATATATAATTAAAAAAACTATATTACTAATTACAAAAATAATTTTTTTATCATTACTAGCTAAACATATATACGTTCTCTACATTTTTTTTTAATTTAAACAATAAGGTTTTACAAATATATAATTCTTTTAAAAATTAAGTAGGAAAGGTAGACAATAATTGGAGTAATTGTGTATTTTATTAAATAAAAAATGTTTTTATTTATTAAAAGGAAAATTGCTTAACTAAAAAATTACAACAAAATAATTAAAAATTTTATTGAAAAATAAAATTATAAAAAAGTGGCAAGTTGGTTAAAAAAGTGTGCCTTATATAATGGTATAGACAATTATAGGGCTAAATCCGTATTTCACTTTTTATTCTGTGAATGTTGTTTATAGAGAAGGGAAAATAAAAGATGGGCGGGGCAAATAGGTAAAAATGACCGTGCAAATAGTATGGGCTTCCAGAGATTTAGAAAATATGGGCCTTGAACTTCAAGTTGTTTTGCTTCGGACAGTTTCCCAATTCTTTCGAATTAGGGTTTTGGTTATCCTGTGCGGTATTTCTTCACCCTGCGTCGCTCTGTTTCCAAATCTTTCCGCAGCGCGTTTCCTTCATGGAACATGTCTCTCTTATATCCTGCTTAACCTTTATCAATTTCTAATTCTTGTTGTGTTGTTCTTTTTTCTTTTATTTTATATTTGAATCTCGGTTCTTCGAATCCTGAACTTTTGATGCATGTTCTTTCCCTTTTCTTTGTTACGATCAAGGCTGTGATGACTGATAACATTTCTCGATCCTGATAAGGACTAAAGCAAGTCATTTGCTCTGTGATGACAGTGTTTGTGCGTGTCTGAGCCTACCATTTCCTTTCAATTTTTATCCATGTAATTGTTGGAACAATTTGACAAATCATTTCATTAGGTTGTTAAATTGAAGCTTATTATATTTACGGTGCTGTTAACTGATACAAGTACATAATGAATCTTTTGTCTCTTCCAAAGATAGATATTCGTTGATCAACTTAGAAGACAGCGTCAATTTCTAAAATCTTCGTGTACCCAAAATCAATCCCGATCAAAAGAAGAAAAATTTGACAAGAAATATTAGGATGCGAGATCAAAATTTGTCTAAGTTTTCTTCGAGTAACGCTTCTTCCTACACCGAGGGCTTTTTTTTTTTTTGTATCACTCTTCTCTAACTCTGCTCAATATATGTGAAGGTCTTAATGTTCTGTAAGGTCAAAGCATTTAAACGATGCCATTCATCTCCATTGAAGTTGCGTTTCTTGATTGTGGTATGGTCTAGAACTTTGAATTCTCACTTGTTGTGTCACTTCTTCGAGCCCGCTTTAAGGGTGTCAATAGGCTGATAGAAACAACTCAACATATTCAGTTCCATCCAAATATGACATGCACATATGAAAGATCAGTATTAAAAAAAACAGAAAAACAGGAAATTAAAAAAATTAGGAGAGTGTTATATATGAGCGACAAATTGGAGAAGACTATACATCCCTGAAAGTCTTGAAAACGCCAAAAACAAGAGCGATTGCAACAGCATGATAAGACGAGAAAACAACACAAAGAAGAGAATGAATGGTGCTTAATCATCGTGGTTGATACGAGTGATTGTTCGTTAAAAGGTGTCGAGTTAAAGGTTGTCGTTTTTTGTTGATGGAGTCGAGTGGATATTCAGCTGGAACAGATTATATGACATTTATGTCAATAAATGATTTGAGAAATATAAAAATATTTAATGAGTGAAAATAAAATTAAAAATAAAGTTATATTTATAATTTTTTTTAATCTTGGTTGATATCCAAACAAGTTGTTATTAAAGATTTTGTTGATTAATTTCTTATTCCAAGAGAATTTGAGTTACATGTGATCTTACTTGATGATTAAAATATTTTTATTTTTTCTATCGGATAATACATAAGGCTCACAAGCTCCGGAATCTAATTTTCAAGGTATTAGGCTTTAGTTTAAAATTTAGCTCGTGTTATATATTTTTTTTTGAGCTTAAAAAACAATTTTAGGTCGTCTTATTACAACTTGTCGAATTTTCACAACTAGCTAGGTCCTCTGTTTTCTTTTGCACTCCGTTTACTACTTTTCATCTAGGTACGCTTCTCATGACTTATTGAAATTCTTTTTCTAATTCCTCCAATGGGGCAATCCTCATTGAAGATGAACCTTTTGTGAGTCGCACTAACTCATTTTCAGCAGAAGGAGATTCATTGGAAATTCCTCCACCCCAACATGGTTGAGTTTCGTGGAACGAAGCCCAACATTGTCCACTTTTTATTATTTATACGTCGTCCTTCAAAAATCCAAAGGTAAGTTTTACAAGTTGAAATGTTTGCCACAAAACCCTCAAAAATTCATTTTCTTTTATCTAAATTGTACACATAAATTTTTTCTATACTAGCAAAAGCTAGATAAATTTAGGTCCAAAGTTGAGTACCTCCTTTCAAATGAAGATATGATAGACATGAAAATAATAACACATCTCCCTCGTCCCATTAGCATTAAAAGTCTTCTTAACGTGTCTCTCGTCGAGGACTCTATTTCACTTTGTATTTTTTTTATAAGGTTTACTTTCTTACATTTTTTAAATGACATATTATACCGACTTCCAACCTCCTTGTAATTTGTTGTGCAAATATCATCGGAAAGGATTTCGATTATAAAAAAGAGTGCAACAAGGTTGTAATCCACCTTGAAAAAGAGTCTCCTTGCTTACTTCCAAAATTCATCCAAATTGGATAATAAATCTCTAAAATTAGCATGATAGTAAATTGTTTTTATCATACTTTGATTACATTGGAGGTTTTTAGATAAATAACTTATATTACAACTAAAAAATTTCATTGACAATAAGAGTTGGCATTAGTTATACAGATGAAGAAGAAGTATCAACACCCTTTAATTTTTCAGAAAAGGGCATGAAGATACGCTTCCCCATCGGCCCACACGAAAAGGATGGTGAAATGTAAAGAAAGTAAGGTTTGCCGAGGCATTACAGAAGCTACTTTACTGGCAATGCCACATAATTTTCAGGCAAACTGTTGATTGGTCTCTAGTATTTGGTGAGTGGATATTCTCATCATTACCACTATAAAAAAGAGTCTCTCTTTATCTTTCTCAACATTCCTCCTAGTCTTGTTCTGCTTCTTTTTTCACTGCCAAAACCTCCCTCGCCCATCTCTTTTTCACAAACCAAATCATGGGCTCTAGAATTTCTGTCTCCATGAACTTGGTCACGCAAATTTGCATGCAAACTAATGATGATATTCATCAAAGTGAATCTAAATTGAAGGTTTTTGTATGGACGCTGTATGAGACTGAAATAAAGCGCTTGAGTTGTTTCTAAAGTGGGAACTCACAGGAGCCAAGTTGAATTCAAATCTGATGCCTAACACATTTAATTCTTACATCATGTAAATAGTTTTACTAAATTGTAACTGTAAGTTTGTAATAGAAAACTAATAAAACTATACTTGTAAGGCCAAAAATAAAAGGAAGGAAAAAAGCTTGAATAGCACTAGAACTTCTTTCCTGTTTCTTGCCACTCTTTTGCTTCTCATGGCCTTCTCGTACATGTGGACCTCAAAGGATATTGTAGTTTAGCGATTCCAGTACTTTACTGTCTGTACTGATATTAACTTTATTATTATATGCTAATTATAAAAGTTAATGTGTGTACCATATAAAAAGTATGTTTTTTTAATGTCCTTCACTTCTTTCCTACAATATCTCTCTAATTTTTATTAAAAGAGCACACTTTAAGATTAATTTAATGGTTAGCACAATCATAGTAAGAAAATTATTATATAATTTTGTTTAAATTCATAATTAATTTAATTTATCAATTGATATTTTTTTTACTAATTAAAACTTTGTCTTAAAAGAAGGTTAGAGACAGGTATAACTAGATAATTATTTTTATCCTATCTTTAAACTGAATAATAATTTATCTTATATTCAAACTTACAAGATTTTTTTTCTTTGCGTCACAATTTCTTTAAGAATATTTTCGTACAAATGTATCTTTGTAGTTTAAATTTGCATATGGTAGCAAGAAGCTGCTGGTGCAAACTAAAGAAAATATCAAACTTAAGAGCAATAAGAGTATTACAAATTAAAAAAAAAAAAGATGATGGGAAACCATGATCAAGCTCATGAGTCCATAATACCATGTAAAAGGTAACGAGAGAGAGAAGAATAAAGAAAAAAAAAATTTAATCTATTTTTACCGTATTATTATTGTTGATATTATTAATTAACACATTATAACTATATTTATGCTATCAATATTTTACCTTACTTTTTTTTAAATAAAAGCTTTCATATAAGGCATCACTATGCTACTTAAGATCTCAGCTAGGCTGACACCTCAAGTAACAACAATCATTTACCATCCCATGAAAAAAAAAGTATTATTAAAAAAAAAAAAAAAAAAAAAAAAAAAATACGAAAAAACAAAACAAAAACTAATATATTAAAAAAAAAAATAAATAATTAAAAAAAAAAAATTAATAAATAATTATAATAAAAAAAAAGAAGGAAACCTATAATAA
>Ga0123342_1002539_pt1 | contig 30278 bp, 38 predicted proteins | sample Turbeawhitnodule_FD_89960 | JGI IMG/M metagenome (GOLD analysis project Ga0123342, IMG submission 89960) | Root nodule microbial communities of legume samples collected from Mexico - Turtle bean Mexico white nodule | ecosystem: Host-associated > Plants > Roots > Nodule | place: Mexico: Nepantla... | reverse complement strand
CTTCCCTTGTGACTAGGAATTGGCTCCAAATTCAAATGCTTCTCATTTGAATTTCCCTCCACTTTCTTTTGAATTTCCAGCCCTCTAAACACTATATATAAGAGGGCTTGGCTCATGTATTTGCAAGATTAATATACATAGTGAATTGCTGCCAAATTTGAGCCAATTTCACTTCTTGCCTAAAACCTTTTAGGTTAGGCTATTGATCTTCAATTCTCACCTTACCAAAGAGAGATGGCCTCACCACTCTCATCCCCTACCTAGCATGCACCTTCAAGGTCACCACACCTCCTAGGAGGACCTTGTTCGCTTACACTCCATAGAGCTTCCGCCGTTCATCAACAAATTCTAGAACTCATGAAGGCATTTCTCCATCAATTGGTGCCCGCGACAGGTGGTTTTCTGTTGCAAATAAAAGTTTAACTATTTTCAGTTAAGATTCGCTCAGCTCCAGGGGGAGTGGTTGCATGTTGCATGAGCAATGATATGAAGGAGAATAGGTCTCCAGGAAAAGGTACATTGTTTTTCGCACATCTTACTAAATTGTTGCTTTTCGGTGAGCCCTACCTGACTTGATCGTCGGAGTGTAATCAACAGGTAGGGCACCCTCTGTCCCAACGAAGCCTTATTCTAAGTGCAACCAAGAGACGTGATTCTAGTTCTAGAGGAGATAGACCTAGGAGGTTGCGTTCAACCTAAAGTCAACTGACAATGCAGTCAACCGACAAGAACATTTGGTGCCCACCGTGGGGTCCGCTAAAACCTGATCCCATCCACACTTTGTTAAAACTCGTAGACAGAGATGATAAACGCAAGACAAGTAACAATGGTGAAGAAGGTGCAGGTGAGGCTCCCACTTTGCAGCAGCTCATGGAGACCATCAAGGCCCTCCAAGAGGCCAATGAGGATTTGCGACGTGATCGGCGAATCCGGGACAACGAGAGACGAACCCGCCTGAGAGAGACTGCCCTGAGCCTTTCTCGCGAGCCATCATGGACGAGCCAGTGCCCACGCACTATGTGGCGCCCAAGATTGCCTTCACGGGGGTGGAAGATCCCGAGAGTCACCTCACTGCTTTTAATGCCCACCCAGATAATAATCTTGGGAGGCTCAGATGCAGTGCTATGCAAGATGTTCATGGGCACTTTCACAGGCACGACCATACTGTGGTTCAATGGACTCCCCGATGGCCATATTTCCTCTTTGCTTAGTTCGCTAAACTATTCAGGGAATAGTTTCATGCGAACCGGGTCAAACCCCCCGTTTTGTATGATCTCTTCAATGTGCTACAAAAGGAAGGGGAGACATTGAAAGATTAGCCGAATCGATTTTGGGCTCTCACTGTAACACTCCGGACCCACGATAAGAATGTCATGGTCCACTTTCGAGCAAGGGGTTGCTCTAGTGTCGTTTTGTGATTCCCTTATAAGGAACCCGACCAAAACCTTTTCTGAAATCAGGCGAAGAGCAGTTTCTATCATCAACGCTGAAGAAGCAGTTTTAGCCAGGAACAATGGTTCACATTCTCGGTTGTCTAAATCGAGAGAGGCAAGCAAGCTTTCTCGGCCTGTGACGGTCAACGAAACCTCGACTGAGAAGAAGCCATAATCAAGACAGCACCCCTACCGGATGGGAGGGTCCCAAGAAAAAAGCAAAGAGGAGGAGGTCCACCCCAAATTCCACGTATCATACAAGGAATTGATAGCCATACCCGTAGTAGCCGAGAAGTTGAGGTTCCCCCAAAAGGCTGACAGGAATCTGGGGGGTAGGAAAGACATCCGGTGTGAGTTGCATAAGGGGTTCGGACATGGTGCCGAACGGTGCATGGCCTTAGGCTATCAGCTGGCCGAGCTTTTAAAGGAAGGTCTCTTGAAAGAATATCTCAAGGTTGACGACAGAGAGCAACAGGGCGAAATTGTTCTGGGGGATCCACCGCATGAGATACCCGTACATGCGGAGCTAAACACGATCTCGGGTGGAGGAAGCACGACGACCAAGTGTAAGAGGTACGCAAGGGCGATAATGACGCTGGAGATGAAAAGTCACGATGATACCCCAGACCCGAATATCTATTTCACCAAGGCAGACTTGGTGGGTGTGGTCCCTCATGACAACGACTCGGTAGTAATATCCGTCGTCATGGTGGGAAGAAAGGTGCATCCAGCCCTTATCGGTCAAGGGAGCTTGGTGGACGTGCTGTTCTGGTTCACTTTCGTCAACTTGTGCTTATCCCCCGATCAGCTGAGGCCTCACGATGAATGTTTAATCGGATTCGCGGGGGACCAGGTGGAGTGTTGAGGATACATTGACTTGAGGACAACCTTTTCAGACGAAGAGGCCGCCAAGACTATTGTCATAAGGTATGTGGTAGTCAATACCTCCTCTGCTTACAATCTGTTGTTGGGAAGACCCTTATTGAACAACTTAGGAGCAGTAGCGTCCACAAAACACATGAAGATGAAGTTGTCGTCCCTCGAGGGACGGGTGATCACGATAGGATCCAACCAAAAGGATGCTCGGAAGTGTTATGAGAGCAGCCTAAAGAGCAGGAGGAGTTACAACGTCGTCGCTATCTCCCAGGGGAGAAAAGTAGCCGAAGTCTTGGAAACCGAGCTCAGTCACCGACCTCGACCAAGAAAGGGAGATCGAACGAAAATTGTTCAAGCTCGGTGCCTCTATGGGGCAGGAGCTGCAAGACCAGATAGTTGGGGTGATAGCTAGACACCTGGACGTGTTCGTATGGACTTCCACTGACATGCCCGGGATAGATCCTGATTTCCTGTGCCGTAGGCTTACTATGGATAACAGGGTTCGGCCAGTGGTCTAGAGAAGGATAAAGTTCAACGAGGAAAGACGCCTGGTTATCAAAACCGAGTCACAAAAGTTGCTAAACGTTGGCCATATCAGGGAGATTCAATACCCCGAGTGGTTGACAAACATGGTGTTGGTCCGAAAGACCAACGACAAATGGAGAATATGTGTGGACTTCACAAACCTGAACAAGGCTTGCCTAAAGGATTCCTACCCCCTGCCGAGCGTCGATTCCTTGGTGGACAGTGCCTTAGGATGCCGACTTTTGAGTTCCCTAGACACCTTCTCAGGGTATAATCAGATTCAAATGCACCCAAACGACGAGGATAAGATCGCTTTCATGACGGAGCATGCCAGCTATTGCTACAAGGTCATGCCATTTGGCCTAAAAACGTTGGCGCTACCTATCAGTGCCTGATGGACAGGATCCTCGCCCCTATGCTCGGGCAAAATGTTCAAGCTTACGTGGATAACATGGTTGTAACTTCTGAGCAGGAAAAACAACATGTAGTGGATTTGGTGGAATTGTTTGAGACCGTGGGTAAGTATAACCTAAAGTTAAACCCCGAAAAGTGTGTGTTCGGGGTAGAGACAGGCAAATTCCTGGGATTCATGCTGACCGAGAGAGGCATAGAGGCTAATCCGGATAAGTGCGCCGCCCTCATTAAAATGAAGAGCCATGCTACTATCAAAGAGGTTCAAAAGCTGACTGGGAAAATGGTGGCTTTGTCCTGTTTCTTGTTCGCCAGCGGAGAGAAAGGTTACCCGTACTTCCAGTGTTTGAAGAAAAACAATCGTTTCGTGTGGACCCCCGAGTGCGAGGAAGCATTCGTCAAATTGAAGGAGTACTTAGCTAGCCCTCCGGTGCTCGGCAATCTTGTACATGGCGTTCCTCTCCGCCTGTACTTCTCCATCATCGATCGGGCGATCAACTCAGTGATAGTACAAGATCAGGACCAAAGCTAGAAACTGATCTACTTTGTTAGTAAGGTGTTACAGGGACCCGAGGAACGGTACCAGGCAGTCGAAAAGGTCGGGCTAGCAGTTGTATTCATGCCTAGGAGGCTACAACATTATTTTCACAGCTTCACCATCATTGTAATGACTGACCTCCCTATCCACAAGGTTCCTGACATAGCAGGGCGCCTGGTGCAATGGTCGGTCGAGCTATCCGAGTTCGACATCCATTACGATCCCAGAGGCCCAATCAAGGGCCAGGTATACGCTGATTTCGTGGTTGAATTGTCATCCGGGAGCCCAAACCCAGACCCTAAAGGCTTTCGGTGGATATTTTCAGTAGATGGTTCCTCCAATCAACAGGGCAACAGAGTTCGGGTTATCTTAAAAGGACCTAACGGCCTGCTGATTGAATAATCTTTGAAGTTTGCATTTAAAGCCAATAACAATCAAGCCAAGTACGAAGCGCTAATAGCCGGAATATTGTTGGCCTAGGAGTTGGGAGCTTAGAACTTGTTGGTGAAGAGCAACTCTTTACTCGTCATCAAGCAGGTTACGGGCATATATCAAGCAAAGGACCCACAATTAGCGGCGTACCTTAGATACGTCATGTTGTTGAAAGACGCCTTTGCCGAGTTCGAACTCGTGCACGTTCCAAGAGAGCAGAACTCCCGAGCGGATCTCCTGGCCAAGCTAGCCAGCTCGGGAAAAGGGAACAACCAAAGGTCGGTGATCCATGAGACACTGAAAAAACCTAGGATGGCGAAAGTGGACCCGACCAGGGAAGTCTTGTTGATAAACACCCGGGATGGGAGGAGCCATCGTTCGCTGACTCAGGAAACGTTGAAGGTACCACGAGTAGGAGCATGCGAGGTGCTCGGAGAGGAGGTGATGACCGTTTCCTCGGGGGGAACGACTGACACTTGGATCACTCCTTACCAGCGCTATCTGGCTGACGACCTGGTTCCTGATGAACCCATAAAGGCCAAGGCGGTAAAAAGAAATTCATCGAAATACACGATGATCGATGGTAATGTGTTTCGCACGGGTACACTCGCCCTACTCTTATTTGCATTAGTGGCGAACAGTGCGCCCGTGTTATGAGCGAGTTGCATGAGGGCATTTGTGGAAACCATGTTGGGAGCCGAGCGTTGGTGTTAAAGATCACACGTGCTGGGTATTATTGGCCAACGATGAAAGAAAACTGCAGAAGTTACGTACAGCTATGTGAGCAGTGCCAGAAACATGCTGATTGGCACCACCCATCGGCAGAGGAGCTGCAGTCGATTTATAGTCCATGGCCATTCCATACCTGGGGAATAAACATTCTAGGTCCTTTTCCTCTGGCCATACGTCAAATGAAGTACCTTGTGGTGGCCATCGAGTACTTCACCAAGTGGATTGAAGTTGAGCCTGTTGCCCAAATCACCGCACACAAAGTACAACATTTCGTATGGAAAAACATAGTATGCCGCTTTGGGGTTCCCAGACGTCTGGTGTCAGATAACGGAACACAGTTCGGCAGTCAACAACTAGGCAAGTTATGCTCGGAACTCGGCATAAAATAAATATTCGCCTCGGTAGAGCACCCCGGACAAATGGCCACGTGGAATCAGCCAACAGGGTCTTGCTCAGAGGCTTGAAAAGAAGGTTAGAGAAAACCAAGGGAGCTTGGGCGGAGGAGGTTCCCCGAATTCTCTGGGCTTATCACACCACGCCTCAATCTTGCACCAAAGAAACACCGTTTAGTTTGGTGTATGGAACACATGCTATGATCCCCGTCGAGATTCATGAGAGCTCTCCCCGGTTTCAGAATTTTGTTGCTGAAGAGTCTAATGAGGGGAGGAGAGTGAACTTAGATTTACTAGAGGAAGTCCGCGAGCAAGTGCGTATAAAGTCAAAAGCATTGAAAAGAAGAGTCGAGCTGAGACAAAGTGGTCGACTTAGTGAAACGAAAAGCTCATCCTTACCAACTGGAGAATAAGTTGTCTACAAAACGGTCAGGGTCGTTTCGTGTGGTAGAAGTACTCGGGAATGGTGCATACATGTTAAAAACCTTGGAGGGAGGACCCATCCCCCGATCATGGAACGCTGTTAATCTCAAGTTTTATTTTAGTTAATCCTTGTTAAAAAATATGGCGCTACAGGGTGACGCTCTTTTTCCCTTAAAGAGGGTTTTTTAACGAGGTCACCTAATAAATAAGTTGTTTATGATGTATTGTTGTTTTCCTCTGCCCCTGTCATTTGATTGTGATGCATGGTGCGACGACCTTTCTCGAAGCGGTTCTCTGAGAAGGGTCGTGTGAGTGATTAGTTACCATTGGCAGATAAATCGACCTTCCTTGCGAAGTCGCACTGCGGGTAAAGTTGCGTAGATGCCTCATCCATACCAACACGAGTCAGGCTAGCCCAGTGTGAAAGTGATCACTCGGGTTTGGGCGCTCCGTGGGATGAGTAAAGTTACACAAATAGATCACCTGACCCAATACAGGGTAAGACAGGCTAGCCCAGTGTGAAAGAAATCACCCGAGTCTAGGCACTCTACGGGGTAGGTGAAGTTGCATAGGTAGGCCATCCAGTTGTAACATGGTGAGATAAGCTAGCTCGGTGTGTGAGAGACACCCGAGTATAGACGCTGTGTGGGATGAGCTAGTGGCGCAGGTGAATGATGCAATTGGTGCAGGACAACTTAGGAGTTGCCAACGACTTGAATACAAGCGCTCTGTAAGAATGATTCGTAGTTGCATAGCTCAATTGTCAGAGCACGTGTTAGGCAAGGCGATGCCTGTTAGATTCGAGGTAAGATGCCTTTGAACACACTGCTTTGAGTGCTAACCTGTAGAGGCTATGGTGAATGGTCTAGCCAAAGGTTATTTTCGTTAAACTTTGATTGTACTTGGTATCCCATGATGGAAGAGTTAACACTAATGACAAATTGATTGAGAAATATATTTAGATGTGTACACATTATCGTAAGCTACTTGAACTAGTCGAAGTTAGGTGAGGCATGCATGTGTAAAGGCTAGAGGGGTTGTTATACGATACATGGTTGTGGTGAAATAAAACGGTTCCATAATAATAAAAATAGAGTATGATTTAATTTATAGTTACACCATCGTGATAAAGCTAAAACCCCTACTCCTCTACTAGTTGCCCGTCTACGAATCTCTTGTTTGGTCCTAGCAGGGAGAAGTACAAGCTCGGGTGGAGGTTGGAGGCCTGCTCGACAACAACTTCAAAGCCCACCAAGAGAGCTTGGGTAACCTCACCCTTGTAAACCTCGACTTCGTTAGCGAAGAACTTATCCTTCTGGACAAGCTCTTGTTTCAAGTGAGACAGACGGTCGTCCTGCTCTTCCAAGCGAGTCGCCTGCGCAACGATCTCCTTAGTCTTAGCCTCCAAGAGCTGCTGAGTTTGTTGGTTAAGGGCTTGGAGGCTCTGGATCTCTTGTTGCAGGTCCACCATCTTCTGTTGAGTGTCTTGTTTCTCTTGTTCAATGATGACCTCTCGACGCTACATTTTTTTCACGGCCACACAGCTTGTGGCCAGAGCTTGTCCGAGCTGCTTCATAAGCTCTTGCAGCAGGTGTTGGCCACTGTGGGCATCCATTCTCTCCTCGTCCTCGGGGCGCAAGAGAGCGTTCTCCAGGAGGGAGGCAACATCGACATTCTAGTCCCAAAGGCCTTTTGGCATCGAGCTCTCCGTACCCACCTCAAGAAGACATGGCATGGTGGCAGGGGTGTGCAGAGGTGGCAAAGGAGGAGCATCATTTGAGGCCACCTGGCCTAGGGAGGGCAAGGGCATCGGGCTGGTGGCTTGAGCCCTCCCCCCCTTCCTGGTAAAGACGAAGCCCGAGGTGGTGTTCTCGTCATCTTCAGAGGAAGTAGGGGCAGCCACCACCTTCGGTGGAGCACGACTGGCCATCTTGGCCTTCACGGCCAGCCTCAGAAGGTTCTCCTTGTTCAAGCGGGCCAACATGCTATCTGTAGGAAAGACGAAGGCAAGAACATGTTATGTTTCACAAGTAATAATCCTAATCTTTGAGGTTGGAGGAAAAAGGTGTACCAGTGTAACTCTTTAGAGAGTCAGGGTCGTGCTCGTGGGCCAACAGATAAACCATATTGAAAGCAATAGGGAAGCTTGTGATAAACTTGCAAACTTCCTGATCGGCAGGGGCTAGCTTGTCTAAGCACCGGGTAAGCTTCAAGTTAGGTTTCTCGGTCTAGTATAAAGGAAACCCATCCAAGAGGTCGGGGTGTTTTTTGTTAGCTTGGATTTTTTGAAGGTGGCCTTTGAAATTCTTGTAAGAGGATTGGAAGAGGGTAAAGATCCCCCTTCTAGGGATGCTGTTTACAGAGACCCAAAGTTGACGTTGTAGTTTCTTCACCTCGAAGAGGTAAAGAAACACATCAAGAGAAGGTAGGACGTCAAGCTGAACGCAAAGAATGTTAAAGACACAAACAAATGCTCAGCTGTTAGGATGCAACTGGGGTGGGTCTACGTTCAGCTCGGTCAAGAGTTCTTTTTCAAAAACTGACAGGGGAAGATGGAGGTGGACTCTTTGAAAAACGGTGGCGTAAACGTAGCAAAAAGGGTTACTTGGGGATATGGCTTCATCACAACATACGGGTTCGTCGGGTGAGCAAGGGTCTAGGAAAATCCAATTATCCTTCCTACCAAAGTGGAATTTTTTCTTCCTAAGGGCCACTATTTTTTCATGAGAGGTATAGGAGGAGGTTTCAGAAATAAGGTTCGAGGGAGCCCATGGATACAAGGTTTTATAATCCATAAGGGCTCGCAGCTAAGCACAGTCACACGTAGAAAGCAAAACAATTCAGACCCAGCACAATGCAAAACAAGTATGAATTCAAACAAAAGAACAGGAAAATAAAGCCTAGGTACACATTTCGGGGATCATACAATAACACGCTAACACATGTTGTTGCGCATAAACCAGATATAATGAAAATAGAGTAATCCCAAGCAGAGCAGGCAAATGATGAATAATCGGGAGGGAAACAAGGAGTGCCTTTCGTGATTGATGAAGGGAAGCTCGAAGAAGTCAGTAGAAGATTTCTGAATGATGCAAGGGAGTAAGAGAGAAAGCTCTGAATAACGAATGATGAAAGACGAAGGATTTTAGGGGTTTTAGAATTTCTGAAGAAGGAATTCGAAACGGTTGAGTTTAGTTACCATTAGCATTGGGACACGTGTACAGGTGGGGACCATGAACAGTAAAACGTCTTTTGTACCATGAGGCCTGCTCAGTTCTTTTACGCCATGAGAGACCTGCTCGGTGTTTGGGCCTATGTAAACCTGGGCCAATCACTTTGGTCAGGTTAGGCCCAGAGCGCAGGATGGGTACACAAAGTAATTTCATTGTTGCACCTGTTAAAAGATATATTTGTGTGGTGGATATAATCTTGTTATTGTTTACAATATTTTCTCTATTATAAATTTGTTGCATGTTTCTATTGCATATCTGTTACACGTGGCTAGTTGTTGTTAACCCTAGTAATATAGGGAGATGTTTGGGTAACAGAATGTGGACCTGCGGATAGCACCTGAATATCATTGGTGCCCACGACATGTGGTTTTCTGTTGCCAATAAAAGTTTAACTATTTTCAGTTAAGATTCGCTCAACTCCAAAGGGAGTGGTTGCATGTTGCATGAGCAGTGATAAAAAGGAGAATAGGTCTCCTGGAAAAGGTACGTTGTTTTTCACACATCTTACTCAATTGTTGCTTTTCGGTGAGCCCTATAACTGACTTGATCGTCGGAGTGTAATCAATAGGTAGGGCGTCCTCTGTCCCAACGGAGGCTTATTTTAAGCGCAACCAAGAGACATGATTCTAGTTCTATAGGAGATAGACCTAGGAGGCTGCGTTCAACCTAAAGTCAACTAGTAGTGCAGGCAACAATTATAGTATTAAAAATATTAATAATATTAAAAATAATTATATTAATTATATTAATAATATATATAGTACTAATAATACTAAAAATAATAATATTAATGATATTAATAAATGTAATATTTTTATTCATAAAAACATTAACAATAATATTAATTTTTTTATAATAATTATTAGTATTAACTGTACAAATATTATTAATAGTGTTACTAATAGTAGTAATATAATACAAATAATACAACTAATAATACTACTAATACTAATAGTCTAATATTTATAAATACTAATAATACTATTATAATATTAGTATTATTACTAATGATAATTATATTATTTAGTAATACTAATAAAATTATTATAATAATATTTAATAATATTAATGTTCCCGCCAGTTGACCTAAATGTCTTTGTGCGTCTCTTATCACTTCGCGTTCAAGAATCCTCCGCTCCTACGTCCCTTTCTTTCGATGGAATCACCTGAAAACAAAGAGACAAAGGGCACCCTCGCGGCCGTTTGCACTTCGACGCTCAAGTTAAACTCTTGGGCAATGAAAGACCAAACTCTAACTCTGAGAGCACTGTGTGTGTTCTCTCTCTCTGTGTTGCTTCTCTTACAAATGCGTAATGCGTACTAACAAAAGTGTACCTGGTTATGTTTGTTGTTACCCCTTATATACCTTTCAGTGTCTCTGCCTCTTTGGCTAACTGTGACTTAAGCATACTGTAGGCGGGCCTTAGCGACACTATCACCCATTCTTAGGGCCATCTAAGTGCGTAAGGCTGCCCTGCCGAAGCGCATCTGATGCAGGATGACCACTTGGGCGCCGACTCATGCGCCCAATCTCTGGGGTCATCCATCATGGGCGTTCCCTGCCCCATTCACGTGCCATGCATGTAGATCACCCCTGGGACGTGACCCTTACGAGTCATCTCTTTCCCAGTGGCTCTTTGATGGTGGTACATACTACCGCATTCCCTACACCCCATGCACGGATCCCTCATGATTTGGGCCTCTCCCTATTGGTAACTGGGATGTGGCTTGAAAACCACCTTTTTTGGTACATCTTTTACTATTGGGTTGCCGAGGCCCGAGGACTCCATGCCTTGCCTCGATGTCGCCCCCTCCTCGACTTCCCTTATCCGTGGGGCTAACGAGACTCTGCTATGTCCTGCGGACCTCTCAGCGGGCCCAACCTTTGGGGCCCCACCATGACTTTGTTCAACGCCAAGGCCGAGGACCGGTTGGTACACAAGCCCCCCAGTCTCGAGCTGTCAGCTTGTTCAGCAAAGAGACTATTGCCTCGCCCTGCCAACCTACATGGCTTCAAGTGATAGGACGTGCACAGTGCACATAAGTGACGTTTTTCCTGTTCATGCTTTAATCAATGCACACGTGTCTTAATCAGGTGGCTGGGACTTAATGTCGCTTGCGCTTCTCAAGTTTACGTTAAGTCTTTCAAAAATGCGCGCTTCATGCACTGTTTCATCACTTGAAACTTCTCTCGCACTCTTCATCTTCACCTTCAAGCTCTCTGGTTTCCTTTCTTCGCAAAAATCAGAACTTTCGCTCATCAATAATCAAAGGTATGATTTTTCTCCATTGATTGCTCTTTACTTCTGATGTATGCATTGGTAACTGCCTGGGACTGTTTAAACTTCCACATTTTTAGTTTTCTTTTGCATCGTCTTCGTTCCTCTGTTTTCTGAGTTTTCCTACGAGGGTAGGGTTTTCTGGGTTTCTTGAGTTTCACACCATAGCCCCCCCTTGTTGAACCTTTGCTTTCTTCTTTTCCTTGTTTTCCTAGCTTCTTTTATCATGGCACGAACGAAAGTCACCGCCAACCCTCCTCCTCCTAGTGTCAACTACAAGCCCTTATACCCTTGGGCCTCCGATGAGCTCCTTGTTGAAACCTCCTCCCTCACCTCTCTCATTGACTGGAGGGCACACCTGGACAGCGAGCCTAACTCCAAGGGTAGGGCGTTTGGGAGAGAGTGTGATGCTTATATCTCGGTTCACCTCTGTGTAGAGGGTGAACCCGTGTGCATGGACAACCGCGCTAATGACGGTGAACCATTCTTCTTCTTCTATGAGACTGTCTTCAAGCACATTAGGCAGTGCCTCCCCTTCAACAAATTCGAAAGGGAGTTATTAACTGAGATAAACGTCGCCCCTGCCCAGCTGCATCCCAACAGCTGGGCCTTCATCAGGGCCTTCTCCATTCTTTGTAACTACGTTGGCCACGCCCCCTCCGTAGATGTTTTTCTCCATTTCTTTGTAACTACTTTGGCCACGCCCTGGGAAAAACCTCTGGGTTAGCTTTAGCGGGGTGACAGGAAGATTCATCCTTACCCTGTTCCAACAGTCTTACAAAGGGTTTAAAGGGAAATTCTTCAGGGTATGCTGCTCCTAGCACGATCGCACCGCCCTCGACGGATTCCAATTGTACTGGGTGGGGAAGTTAAAACTTAAGAAAGCCAAAACCTTGGATGAGCTTTCTTCCACTGATCGCGGGGTATGCCAAGTGTTGGCCAGCCTAGGGGTGATCTTCAACACCGCAGAGCTCATCAAGAACGAATACAGCCCGACTGGGCTTGCTGGTTATATTGGTATAGGAACCCTTTCCTGATCCTCCTCATGCACTACTCTGTCTTTTATCTACTAGTTTATACTTGTGCGGATTTTTTTATTCTTCCCTGTTTACTAAGTCCTTAAATCTCCTTCTTTTGGTGCAGGGATGGTGTTAAACGCAGAGAAACGAGCAAGATTAGCTGAGGTTTTATCCCTTCAGGACGACGCCAATGCTGGTGCGGGCGCCTCAACACCCACTGCCCAACCTGCCACCCAAACCACTCCTGTTCCACCTTCCATCCAAACCACTCCCGTTCCTGCTTCCTCATCCCCCATTACCGCAATTCCCTTGGCAACTGTCAAGGCTTCCCCACCTCCAGCCCCCATTGAGAAAGGCAAGGGGGTGGTACACATTTCTTATGACGATGAGGAGGACACGATGGAAGCCCCTGTCTTCAAGAGACGCAAGGCCGCGACAGCAGCCGCCTCCAATTCTTCTTCAGCTAGGCGCCCTGCCTCGTTCAGGGATAAGCCACCTAGCGCCTCTTACCCCCAAGGCCTCCTTGCGCTCGAGGGTGGCGGCGAGAGCATGCCCAAATCGGCCCCTGCTCCTGCCTTTGTGCTTCCCCTGGTCCTTCAACAAATCCTGAAAGGTTACTAGAAAGGGGCCATGGGAAGCTCCACCAACGAGGCAGTGCAGGAGAACTTGGCTCTCAGCCTTGGTGAATTCTTTGCCCAGGCCAACGCCTCCTCCCGTGAGGCAGAGTTGAAGGCTAAAGAGCAAATGGCCTTGGCAGAAGAACTGGCCCTGGTGAAGATGCAACTTGCAAATCAGGCTCAGACTTTCTTCATCCGTAAGACCGCACTAACCCAGGAGTTGAGTGCCCTTCAACAGGCTGAGCTAGAAGCTAACAAGAAGCTCCATGACAAAGGCCAAGAGTATACCACCCTACTGGTAAAGTTGTGCCACTACGTGCTCAGGTGGTGGAAGACGCCTACGCCGCAAGGTTTGAAGATACTCTCGCTCAGGTTGTCGTTAAGCATCCTGAGATGGACATTTCCCCCTTCGCGACGTCGAACCACATCGTTGATGGACAGATTGTGCCAAAGCGTCCTCAAAAGGAAATTGCTTAGATCTTAAGCTTTAAAACTGTACCCTTCGAAACATTTATAATTTTAATACAACTCGCACCTTATTTTACTTGCTTTATTCATCTTTGTTTGTCGAGGACTGTGTCTTTAACTTGCCGCCTTTACTAACAGCGTTCTGATGCTAACACCATACGATGTCTTTGACAATCTCCAAAATTTTGAACTTTAGGTAGTACGCTTTCTCGCCCTCTGCCTTAACTGTTTAACGACCTGTGATGGAAGTGAGCATGCGTGAAACTTCCACTATCCTTGCCTCAACTTCTTGTTTAGACAAGGAAAACTCTTTTGCTGATACTTATTCTTTGCAGTCTCAAGGTGTCTAGCGTCAAGGCGCGTTACTAGCCTCACCTTTGCTCAGAGGCAAAAGAGGACTTAACTGGCCGAACCCTGCTGTTTGTACTTGGTTCCCACACTCGAAAAGGAGGCGTCCTGAAGGAAGCTGCCACTCCCTCTCGAAGTGTCTAAACACCTAGATGGTCGGTGCACTTGGTGCCCACACTCGAGGAGGAGGCGTCCCGAAGGAAGCTGCCACTCCAACTCGAGGTGTCTAAACACCAAGACGACCGGTGCACTTGGTGCCCACGCTCGAGGAGGAGGCGTCCCAAAGGAAGCTGCCGCTCCCTCTCGAGGTGTCTAAACACCAAGGCGACCAGTTCATCACCGGTTGAACCTCGCTACTCGCACTTGGTGCCCACGCTTGAGGAGAGGCATACCATACGGCCCTGCCACTCCCTCTCGAGGTGTCTAAACATCAAGGCAACGAGTTTGTTTTTGACTGAACCGTGTTGTCCGCGCTTGGCGCCCACGCTCGATAGGGAGGTGTCCTAAAGGAAGTTGCCACTCCCTCTCGAGGTGTCTAAACACCAAAGCAACGGGTTCACCCCTACATTGTACAGAAAACTCGAGAATACGTGTACTTGAAATGTAGTTTTTATTGGGTGACCTCGTTAAAAAACCTTTAAGAAGGGAAAAGGAGTGTCCCCTTAAACTGTGTACAATGCTAGAGTTTTTAACTGAAATAAAACTTGAGATTGGCTGCATTCCAAGTACGAGGAATGGCGCCTCCCTTCAAGGTCTCAAGCATGTACGCCCCGTTTCCCAGGACTTTCGTCACCCTAAAGGGGCTACTCCACTTGGGGGACAACTTGTTCTCCAACTGGTACGGGTGAGCATTCCGCATTACTAGGTCAACGACTTGGAACTGTCGGGGCTTTATCTTGGAATTGTGTTTATGCTCCACCCTTCTCTTCACTGCTTCATCTTTGATCCTTGCCTCCTCTCTTACCTCGTACAGCAGATCCAGGTTCACCTTTCTTTCTTCGTTAGACTCCTCAGCCACGAAACTTTGAAAATGTGGCGAGCTCTCCTGAATCTCTACCGGAATCATTGCGTCTGACCCGTACATCAAGCTGAAGGGTATCTCTCTAGTGGTGGACTTTGGCGTGGTGTGGTAAGCCCACACTATTCTGGGAACCTCTTCTGCCTAGGTCCCCTTAGCTTTCTCAAGTCTTCTCTTCAGATCCTTGAGTAGGACTCTGTTGGCGGACTCAACCTGCCCATTTATCTGGGGGTGCTCAACCAATGTGAAAACCTACTTTATCCCGACCTCTGTGTCGCGCTTGCCCAGTTCTTGGCTTGCAAACTGTGTACCATTGTTAGAAACTAGACACCTCGGCACGCCAAAGCGACATACTATATTCTTCCACACGAAGTGTTGTACCTTGTGAGCTGTGATTTGCGCTACTGGCTCAGCCTCAATCCACTTTGTGAAGTATTCGATGGCCACTACAAGATACTTCATATGTCTTATCGCCAACGGAAAGGGCCCCAAAATGTCGATTCCCCATGTGTGAAAAGGCCATGGGTTGTAAATCGATCTCAGCTCTTCTGGCGGCGCCTTGTGCCAGTCGGCGTGTTGTTGACACTGCTTGCACCGCTGGGCGTACCTCGTGCAATCTTCTCTTACTGTTGGCCAGTAGTACCCAGCACGGACAACTTTTGATGCCAAGGACCTACCACCAACATGGGTACAACAAATTCCCTCGTGGAGCTTAGCCATTATTTGTGTACACGGGTCTCCGCTCACACACACCAAGATTGGGTGAGTGAACCCATGCCTGAACAGCTCCCCATCCACAAGGGCGTACTTCGCAGAGTTTCTCTTTATCTTTTTGCCCTCTTCGGGCTCCAATGGGAGTATCCCATCGGCCAGGTAGCGCCTGTAGGGTGTCATCCATGTGTCCCCCTCCTTAATCGTGCATACCTACATGGGATCCCCCAGCGAAACCGGGTAAGCGCTTACACTGGGCGTCCTCAGCGTCTCCTGAATCAACGACCGATGACTCCTCGCCCTTCCCCTAAACGTACTGACCTGATGAACGCCTACCATATTATCAGCGACAAACGTCCGTGGTGTTTTGAGGGTTTCTTGTATCACCGTCCTCTGCCTTCCCCCCTTACCCGAACTGGCCAGCTTGGCTAGCAGGTCAGCTTAGGCATTTTTCTCCCTTGGGACGTGCACCAGCTCAAACATCGCGAATGCACTCTTCAAGACTTGGATGTACCCCAGGTACGCGGCCATCTGTGGATCCTTGGCTTGGTACTCCCCGGTCACCTGTGACCAACTAGGAATCGCTCTTTGCAAGCAAACTTCGTGCTCCCATCTCCTTGGCTAAGAGCATTTCGGCTATGAGGAATTCATACTCCGCCTGGTTGTTGTTGGCTTTGAAAGCAAACCTTAGGGCCTGCTCAATCAACAGCCCGTTTGGCCCTTCCAAGATCACGCCAGCTCCACTCCCCTATTGATTGGAGGACCCATCCACGGAGAGCACCCATTGGAAGTTGGCTTCCTCTTCTTGCTGTGTACCTCCTGAGGAGAGCTCTACCACAAAGTATGCATATACCTAACCTTTGATGGGGCCTCGGGGCTCATATTGAAATCGAACTCTGAAAGCTCCACTGCCCAACGCACCATTCTTCCTGCTACATTCGGCTTCTGCAGCATCTTCCGGATAGCTAAGTCCGTCATCACTACCACTGTGAAACTCTGGATGTAATGAAGAAGCCTCCTAGCCGAGAATACCACGGCCAAGGCCGCCTTCTCCAGGGCTTGTTATCTTACCTCTGGCCCCTGCAATACTTTGCTCACAAAGTATATTGGATTTTGTACCTGGTCCTACTCCTGAACGAGGACTGAGCTGATCGCCCGCTTCGTCACGACAAAGTACAACCGGAGCGGCACGCCCAGCTGTGGTTTGCATAGCACGGGAGGAGCGACCAGATACTCCTTTAGCTTGAGTAATGTCTCCTCACACTCCGCGATTCACACGAACCGCTATTCCTCCTTAAACACTAGAAGTAAGGGTGGCCTTTGTCCCCTCCAGCGGATACGAATCTGGACAGGGCGGCCATCCGCCCTGTCAGTTGCTGCATTTCTTTTACTGAGGTCAGGCTCCTCATGGCAAGGATTCTCGCAAACTTCGATGGGTTCGCCTCTATCCCATGCTCGGTGAGTAGGAAACCCAAGAACTTACCCGCCTCGACCCCGAACACGCACTTTTCGGGGTTTAACTTCAAACGGTACTTAGCTATTGTAGCAAATAACTCTTCCAGATCAAACACATGCTGGCCCCTCTCCTGTGAAGTCACCACCATATCATCTACGTAGGCCTGCACATTCCTCCTCAACATGGGAGCAAGGACCCTGTCCATCAGCCTTTGGTAGATGGCGCCTGCATTCTTCAGATCGAACGACATCACTATGTAACAGTAACAGGATGTCTCGGTCATAACCGCCATCTTGCACTCGTCTCTGGGGTGCATCTTAATTTGGTTGTACCTTGAGAACGCGTCTAGGAAACTTAGCATCCTACAACCCGAGGCGCTGTCCACAAAGGCGCCAATGCTTGGTAGGGGGTACGAGTCTTTTGGGCATGCCTTGTTGAGGTCAGTGAAGTCCACACACATCCTCCACTTCCCATTAGCCTTCTTCACCAATACCACATTCGCCAACCACTCAAGGTATTGAATCTCCCTTATGTGGCCTACTTTCAGCAACTTCTTCATTTCTTCCTAGACGACCCGTAGTCTTTCTTCATTGAACTTCCTCCTTCTCTGGCGAATAGGTCTGACCTTGGGGTCCATGGTGAGGCGGTGGCACAAGAAATCTGGGTCTATGCTTGGCATGTCCGAGGCGGACCATGCGAAAGTGTTTAGGTGTCGCGCTATCACCCCAGCGAATCGGTCTTGCTCTGCTTGGTCCAACGATTTACTAAGTTTAAACGTTATGCCCTCAATCTGCCTTTCCACAAAATTCCTAACTGGCTCGGGTCACCTCTCCCGAGCGCTTTCCACACGGGAAACTCCTGCACGGTCGTCTTCGATAGGTGGGTGCTCCACAACCATGAACACCCCCTCTTGGTTTTGAGGCTGTTCTCGTAGCACCTCTTAGCCTCTTGCTGGTCTGACTTGATTACTATCACCTTCCCGCTCAAGTTTGGAAACTTCATCTTCATGTGGCATGTCGATGCTACCGCCCTCAATCTATTCAGAGCTAGTCTTCCCAACAAGATATTATAAGTCGAGGGGGCATTAACAACCAAGTACCTTATATTCTTCGTGCGGGATGCAAAGCCATCCGTGAAGGTGGTCCTCAGCTCCAAGTGCCCCCGCACCTCCACCTGGTCCCCCGCAAAACCATACAAGGACCTCGTGTAAGATCTGAGCTGGTAGAGAGACAGTTGCAACTTATTAAAGGTGGACCAGAACATTACATCCGCCGAGCTGCCCTGGTTCACTAACACTATGTGCACCTTCCTCCCTGCGGTTACTATAGAAACTACCACAGGGTCGTTGTCATGGGGAATAACGTCGCGAAGATCAGCCTTCGTGAAAGCAAGGTCGACGTCGAGCACTTCATCCACCACTTGCGCCTCTATCGACATCACCGAACATGCATACCTCTTGCGCTAAAAGGCAGTGCACCCTCCACCTAAGAATCCTCCGGAGATGGTATGGATCTCCCCATGAACGGGCATCACATGCCCCTGATCCTCTCCTGACATCGTTGGGGTCACAGTCCCCTGTGGCTCCGCCAGATAATCATTTAGGAACCCACTCTTCACCAATTCGTCCAACCGATGCCCCAACGCCAAGCAATTGCATATGGGATGACCAAACGCCTGGTGAAACTCGCACCAAGCCTCCTTGTGAGGTCCCAACATCTTATCAGTCTTCTTCGGCATCTTCAACCTCTCTACTATGTTAGGAACAACTATCAGATCCTTTAACTCAACCATGAAGTTATGCCTTATAGGTTTATTCTCTTTCGCGCACCCTCTGGCTTGAGGCTTCCTAGGCTCATAGGGTTGCTTCCTCCCCGGGCTCTTCTTCCCCGTCGTGGCCTCATGCACCCTCATGGGCTGCGCACGCGCCGGCACTTGTGGGCACATGGGGACAACACACGCGCACTTTTCGTTCACCTCCCCTTCTTCCGCAATGTGAGCCACCGCACGACACCGAATGTCAGCGAAGGTTTTGGGGCGGCTCTTGTGAGTGATTCACTGAAAGGTCCGGGACAAATCCCCTTCCTAAACGCATGAACCATCATCGTCTCGTCCCTGGTGTTGTCCTTCACCACCTGCGCCCCAAAACGGTTGATAAACTCCTTCATCGTCTCACCCTGCTACTGCCTCACGTCAAAGAGATCGTAAGAATTGGGTGGGGGAGCGCGATTCGCAATATACTGCTCCCTGAACAACTGCGACAGTTGTGCGAACGAGGTCACGTGGGCATTTGGAAGGCTGATGAACCAGTCCATCACCGTCCCTACCAACGTGCTCATGAACAACTTGCACCTTACAGCGTCTGAACCACCGACCAACATCATCTGCGTATGAAAAGCGGTGAGATGAGCCTCTGGATCCTCCATCCCAGTGAACATGGCTTTCGGCCCTGCGAACGTGGCTGATATCACCGCATCCATAATCGTCTACGAAAAAGGCATGGGGAACTACCTGGGAGGTGTAGCGCATTCTTGCTCCTCTGCTACACGATTCCTTGCCTGGTTCCACAGCCCGCACCGCAGCTCCTCATTAGTGCGGTGCAACTCCTCATTTCTTGCTTACGATGCAGCCAGATCCATTTGGATACGCTCCTGGTCAGCCCTTGACGCTGTCATCGCTTATTGGAGGCCCTGCATCATCTCCATAACTTGTTGCAGGGTCAAACCTTCACCTCCAACTGGTGCAGTAAAACTTTTCCTTGTATTCCTCATTCTTGAACGTTTCTTGATGAATCTTGAAGAGTCTTTGTCGACTCTTGGTGAATCTTGACGAATCTTGATGAATCTTGACAATTATTTTCACTTTCTTGCGGTTGGGACAAATGTTTTAGAATGGGCCCCACGGTGGGCGCCAAATGTTCTCGCCAGTTGACCTAAATGTCTTTGTGCGTCTCTGATCACTTTGCGTTCAAGAACCCTCCGCTCCTACTTCCCTTTCCTCCGATGGAATCACCTAATACAAAGAGACAAAGGGCGCCCTCGCGGCAATTTTCACTCTAACGCTCAAGTCAAACTCTTAGGCAATGAAACACCAAACTATAACTCTGAGAGCACTGTGTGTGTTCTCTCTCTCTCTGTGTTGCTTCTCTTAGAAATACGTAATGCATACTAACAAAAGCGTACCTGGTTATGTTTGTTGTTACCCCCTATATACCTTTTAGGGTCTCTGCCCCTCTGGCTAACAGTGACTTAAGCATACTGTAGGCGCGCCATAGTGACACTATCACCCAGTCTTAAGGCCATCTTAGTGCGTAAGGCTGCCCTGCCGAAGCGTATCTGGTGCAGGATGACCACTTGGGCATCGACTCATGCGCCCAATCTCTAGGGTCATCCATCTTGGGCGTTCCCTGCCCCATTCACGTGCCATGCATGCAGATCACCCCTGGGACGTGACCCTTACGAGTAGTCTCTTTCCCAGTGGCTCTTTGATGGTGGTGCGTACTACCGCATTCCCTACACCCTATGCACGAATCCCTCGTGATATGGGCCTCTCCCTACTAGTAATTGAGATGTGGCTTGAAAACCGCCTTTTTAGGTACATGTTTTACTGTCAAGTTGCTGAGGCCCAAGGACTCCACGCCCTGCCTCTGTGCCACCCCCTCCTCAGCTCCCCTTATCCGCGAAGCTAACGAGACTCCTCTATGTCTTGCGGACCTCCTAGCGAAACCAACCTTCGGGGCACCACCATGACTTTGGTCAATGTCCGAGATCGAGAACCAGTCGTTACAATTAATATTACTAATAATAATAGTACTTGTAATAGTAGTAACAATGGTGCTAATAAAATAAAAGTACTGTTATTACTAATAGTAAATGTGGTAGTTATAGTAAAAAGTACTAATATTCGTACTATTGATAATACTATTTATGGTTTATTTATTAGTAATACTATTAATATAGTAATCCTACTATACTATTACTAATTACTAATAGTACTATTAGTAGGACCAATAGTAAATAGTACTAATAACACTAACAATAAATTGTACTAAATACTACACCTATTAGTACTACTATTTAATATTATTACTAATAGTACATAGTAATAATAATACTATTAATAATACATAGTAGTATTAGTAGTCATACTAATATTAGTATTATTAGTTACTATTAATAGTATTGTTCATAGTACTAATAATAGTAATATTGTTAGTAATTACTAGTAATATACTAATAGTATTATTTATTATTAGTATTATTTAATGTTACTAATAGTAATACTAATAATATTATTATTTACTATTAGTATTATTTAATATTAATCCGAATATTACTCCTAATAGAACTAGGAGTAATATTTATTATTAATACTAATATTATTGCTAATAGAACTATATTAGTAGTATTATTAGTACTAATAGTTATCTATTAATAGTACTATTAGCATTAGTACTAATATTACTACTCATAATATTAATAATAGTACTATTAGTAGTAATAATTCTATTAATAGTGTTATTAATAGTACATAATATTAATAATAATATTAATTGTATTATCAATATATCTTTTGGGAGTAAAATGAAGTATCATGATCAAGTGGTTCCTCAACTGAGAGTGAAGAAGTAAATTTGTGCTTCATGGTGAACAATGAAGGTTCAAGCTTTGATTCGGTTACTGATTACTCCACTGATTCAGAAAGCTATGATTAGTTATTAATTGCTTTCAAAGAAATTCATGATGAAGCAAACAAAATAGTGGTTATATGAAATAAATTGAAAAATGTGAATAACATTCTTGAACCTAAGGTTAAGACACTTGAAAAAGAATAACATAAAGCTAAAACTGAGCTAGTTAGTCTTGAATTCCCATGCCTGCATGCATTTATAAAAACCTGTGAAAATTGTAAAAATATGGAAAAGAAGATTGAATATTCGTTAAAAACCTTGTCTGATTTCACTAAGGGAGAAAGAACCTTGAGACTCTCTTAGGATCACAAAATGTTGTTTTTAATAAAAACGGGATAGGATACAATCCAAGAAGAAAGAATAATGTGAGAAAGCTGTCAATTTTTTTGGTTCGAGCAAGAACAAGTTTTTCTTCTTTCAGCAATTTAAAATCAAAGGTTGTTCCTTCATGTTTCTACGGTATGAAATTTGGTCACACATCACGAACATGCAAGTTTAAGAATTACCTTGTTCCAAAAGGGCTAGTTACATGGCTTCCTACAGAAAGGTGATAATCTGACAGGACCCAATGCTAAAGAGTACCATATATTTGATGTTTGCTTTGCAGAAAAGTAGCAAAAAACCAAACTAGTGCTATTTAAGAAGTGACTGCTCAAAACATATGACTGGTGATCTTACACAATTCACAGATTTGAAGCTTAAAGTTGAAGGTCATGTGACCTATGGGGACAACAACCATGGAAGAATCCTTGGAAGAGGAAATGTTAGAACTAAAGGATCAACCTTAATAGAGAATGTACTATATGTGGAAGGATTGAAACATAGCCTTCAAAGCATCAACCAATTGTGTGACAAGGGCTACCATATTAACTTTGAACCAACAAGTGCACAATCTAAAATGAGGCTTCTGGTAAGGTGTTGTTCATAGGTAAAAGGGTAAATAATATCTATCTCCTAGATATCATGTATAACTGATCTGAAAATTAATGCCTTTTATCAAAGGATGATGACTCATGGCTATGGCATAGGAGGTTAGCCCACATCGATACAAATAATTTAAATAAATTGAAATTCAAAGAACTTGTTTTTGGTTTAGCAAACATTAAATTCCAAGATAACAGATTGTGTGATGCATATGTGAAGGGTAAACAAACAAGGATCTCTTTTAAATCAAAGGACATGATTTCTACAAGTAAACCTTTCGATGTTTTACATATGGATCTGTTTGGGCTCTCTAGAAATGCTAGCTTATCTGAAAATTATTATGCTTTGGTAATTGTGGATGATTTTTTAAGATATACTTGGAATCTCTTTCTTGTTTCTAAAAATGATGTTTATAAGGCTTTCAAGAAATTGGCTAAAATATTGCATAATGAAAATGGTTACAACATAAAATCTATTTGTATTGATCATGGGGGGAAATTTCAAAATGCTAAGTTTGACATATTTTGTGAAAAACATGGGATCATACATAGTTATTCAGCCTCTAGGACTCCCCAACAAAACAGTGTGGTTGAAAGGAAAAATAGATCACTTGAGGAGCTAGCTAGAACCATGTTAAATGAATCTAATTTACCTAAGTATTTCTGGGCAGATGCAGTATACATTGCTTCCTATGTGCTAAACAGAACATTAATTAGACCAATTCTTAAGAAAACTCCCTATGAACTCTATAGAGGTAAAAAGCCTTATATAAGCCATCTTAAAGTGTTTGGATGTAAATACTTTATCTTAAATAATGGGAAATATAATATGGAGAAATGTGATCCTAACTCTGATGGAGGTATACATATTGGTTGTACTATTAATGGTCATGCTTATCGAGTTTACAATACAAGTTTGCTAACTGTAGAGGAATCCATGCATGTTGTGTTCGATGAATATGATAACTACCTGCCTAAACTTGTTGTGGATGAACTTGAAGTAGATGATTTAAGAAATGTACTTTAAAAGAATAAATTGATTGATTTAGATGCAACTAGTTCATGTGACGTCAAAGAACTTGTTGTTACTGTAGATTTTCCTAAAGAGTGGAAAACTCATAGAGACTTAACACTTGAGAATGTGATTGGCAACATTAAGAGAGGAGTCTCAACCAGAAAGTCTCTGAACAATTTTTGTGAGACAATGGCATTTGTTTAACAAGTTGAGCCTAAGAATTTGAATGAAGCTCTACAAGACAACAAATGGATTTTGGCTATGCAGGAAGAGCACAATCGGTTTACAAGGAATGAAGTATGGTCTCTAGTTCCAAGAACATCTGAGATGAATATGATTGGGACTAAGTGGGTGTGCAGAAACAAAATGGATGAGCATGGGGTAATCACAAGGAACAAAGCAAGGCTGGTTGTCAAGGGTTATAACCAGGAAAAAGGAATCGATTATGATGAGACATATGCACCAGTGGCAAGACTTGAAGTTGTCAGACTTCTCCTAGCCTTCTCATTCATAAGGGGATTCAAGTTATTCCAAATGGATGTAAAGAGTTCATTCTAAATGGTTATATAAATGAAGAAGTCCTTGTATCACAGCCCCCAGGATTTGAGGAGTACAAATTTCCTGAACATGTATTCAAGCTCAAAAAGGCACTCTATGGACTTAAACAAGCTCCTAGGAAAAGATATGAGAGATTGAGTGATTTTCTGCTGTCTCACAACTATAGTCGTGGTACATCTGACAAGACATTGTTCATTAAGAAAAAGAGTGAAGACATTATACTTGTACAAGTATATGTGGATGATATCATTTTCGGTTCTACAAATGAAGGTTTATGTGAAACATTTGTGGAGGTTATGAAGAGTGAATTTGAGATGTCTATGATGGGGAGCTGAATTACTTCCTTGGTCTACAAGATGTCACCTTGATCAGGACACCAATTTCTACAAGTTGTCACCTTGATCAGGACCCTGCTGGAAAATCTGTTGATCAAACCAAATACAGAGGTTTAACCGGTTCATTATTATATCTAATAGTTAGCATACCTGATATTATGTTTTTTGTATGTACGTGTGTCAAGTTCCAATCTTCTCCCAAGGAATTACATTTCAATGTAGCCAAGAGAATTCTGAAATACTTACAAGGAACCAAAGAAGTTGGTCTATGGTGTCCAAGTAATGTATCATTAATCCTAACTGAATTTTCTGATTCAGATTTTGCAGGTTGTAAAATTGATAGGAAAAGCACAAGTGGAACCTGCCATATGCTTGGGTCAATCTTAATCCCTTGGCATTGTAAAAAACAAGCATTTGTTGCTCTTTCTACGACAGAGGCGGAGTATATTGCAGCTAGAAGTTTTTGTGCTCAAACTTTATGGTTAAAACAACAACTAAGTGATTTTTGTATTATGCTAAGTAGAATATCTATCTTATGTGATAACACTAGTTGCATTAACTGGACAAAAAATCCTCTTATGCATTCTAGAAGTAAGCATATTTAGATAAGACATCATTTTCTACATGAACATATTGCTAATGGGAATTGTGAAATTAAATTCATTAGAACTGAAATGCAACTAGCTGATCTTTTCACAAAACCTCTTGCTAAATATAGGTTCAATTTTCTACTAAATGAATTAGGCATAATAACCATAAATTGCTCTCAGCGGTAATATTTTAATCTGTTGTTTCTCATTTTAATGTGTTGTTTTTTTGATTCAGGATCACCTGTATGACTAGAAAGGAGAAACACATTCTTTTCCTTTAACCATTGACTGCTTTTTATGGTGGTTACTGACCAACAGTTTTTTTACTACTTTGTCTAGGAAATCCTAACTGAATTGATGCATTCATTGGGTCATAAATTGTATTGATTGGGTCATGAATCAAAACAAAACTGAAAAATTCATTTCCAACATATTATTGCTATACCCAAAATAGAATCCTGCTGTACTTCAAGAATAAAATTTGTACAAACATCTATTGCATGATATTTTCCCCAAACCCACACTCAAACTCCTGAACCTATTCTTTCTATATAAGCATGTGCCTAAAATTGTTGATTCCTACACTTTACTACATTTTTCTCTAAGTTGTCTTTGTTATTTGTCTTCGATTAGTTTTGCATTCTGATTCTACCAGTTTTTTTTCTAACATATTCTCTAGTTGTTGTTTCTTCTTCTCCAGCGAGTGCAAATAAGAAAATATTTAGAAATGAAATCCTTCTCACACAAAAAGAGAAGATCCCGAGAACAACACAACAACAATCAAGGGATACTAGAAAACTGGTTTGTTGGAGATGTTGAACCCATGACTACCTTCATACACGAGATTAGTAGAAAGCAAATCAATGTGCCAAAGGTGTTAGAGTTTTCCTTGTTGAAAAGTGAGAATTTAGCAGAACCAGGAGTTGTCCTCAAGCACCAGAGGCTGAAACATTTCCTGGAGATGGCTGGAAATGTATATCCAGATCTGGTAAAAGTCTTTTATACTAATCTTACTATGGATAGCACAAACCTTGTCTCATATGCTAAAATAAAAAAGACTCATTGATTATAGATTTCCATATGCTATTTTTTGTCTCCAAACTAATTGATTGTTTTGAGGTTGACACCACAAATGAGAGAAATGAGACTATCAAGGCAGTGAGTTAAATAGACAATTCAACTCTCATAAAGATGGGCTTTCAAAAGGAGGAAAACACATGAGTGTTTAAAAGAAATGTTGCTCCTAGAATGGAACATGGAGCATCCAACCAAGGCAATGCAAATGAGGATGATGTTGCTCCTCACATGGAAGATGAAATTGTGGAAGTTGCGGAGGCATCTTGCTATGAGATGCATAATTCATCATCTCACAGTGAATTCACCAGCCCCGTCAATGCATGAGGATGTTGTTGCCAATAACTTCAATGCTCTAGTTGCATATCAGGCACTTGAGTATCGTGGTGAACCACTTTCCAGTTTTGAAAGAGAAGCCCTTCATCACATGGATACTCTCTCTGCTGACCAAAGGACTTACTTTGAAATGACTCAAGCTAGGTTTCAACACCTAGATATCAAATTGAAGGTGTTCAAGAACAACTTGCAGAGCTCTATTATAGGCACAAGTGATTTCTCCTCTATGTGCTTTAATCTTATCTCTGGACTATCTTTAATTTTTTCGCATTGTTTTTTATCTTGGACTGTAATGTGCTTAGACACTTTATTTGGTTTTTGCTTGTTTTTCTCTTACTATGTAAACCAATCCTATTTAATGAAAACAAATGGGGGAGAAGAAAAGCTCATGTAGGTACAATATGCAGAAAGGTGAACTGTATGCAGGATGGTATTGATTAAGTATGGTATTGCATTTTAGTTTGTCTATTTTGTTATTTTTGTTAAGATGCAGATTATTGTGAAAAATATGAAATCAAAGTGCAGATGATATTGCATTGACCACGAGTCTTCCTTCAAAGTAATAGGGATTTGTCTCCATCGAATAGGGGGAGATTGTTGAAGATAGATGAAGAATCTTCTTAATTTGGACAAAGAATATGTTTGATGAAGAAAATCTTTTTGAAGAATGGTGTATTGTAATTCATGGTCCCTATTAGGTTAAAGGTTGTTTATACATGCCTTTTGCACTATGATCTAACTCATATCTCGTAACCAAGGTTATGAGCTCAAGCACAAGGGTTTCTTACAAAGTTTTCTCAAAATCTGTTTTAAAGTTTTTCTAAACTAGTTTACTGCAAAAATAAATAAATTTGTTGTTTTATAAAACAATAGATTCTTTTTGTACTGGTGCAAATTTGATAAGCCTTTTTCAAAATTATGTTTTAGGACCAAAATCAGTTTAGCTCATTGTTATTGTTATAAACTGATATGAAAGTGGTTATGTAACTACCAAATGTATTTTCAAAAAATAATTTGTTCATTTAAACTTCAATTTGTTTTTTTTATAACAACTTTTAACTGATTTTTGAAAAATTGTTGTGATTTGAAAGCTATAAAAGGAGAAGTGTATTTCATATCCAAAGAAGTTAGAAACCATACGTGTGAATACAAATTAAATAGCTTTCACTGAGAAGTTTGAAATTCTTTTTGGTTTTTGAAAGTTTGTCTCAAAAATCTCAAGTGTTCTTGTGTTGGTGAGTCTTGGTTAGAGGTACCAGGTTCTGTCACAGTGGTGCTGCAGAGATAGTTTTGTTCTTGACCTCTTGCATCTGCAATTCAGGTGTTTTCATTCCTATTATATTCTTTTGTAAAGGTGTTTGTAAAGATTTGTAAAGAATCAAGAAGTATTTGTAAAGATTACTATGGTTTAGTGGAATCCACCTTGGTATAAGGTGGGACTGGATATAGCCCTTGTTGAGTGAACTAATATAAATTGTGCGTGCCTTTCCCTCTTCTTTATCTTTGCACATAAATATGGAAAACTGATAATATGCTATAAAATGAATCTATTGATTTGAAATTGAATCTGTTTTTTTATAGGATGATTTTGTACTTCAAGATTCTGAAAAAATCTTTGTCTTCTTAAGAATCACTAAATCTGTAAATCCTTGATTGGGTAACACAAGTATTGAGGGTCACTAAATAATTTTGTTCAAGATCCATATTCTTTTAAAATTGATTTCAAAGATTTGAGATTTGTTTTTCTGAATTAGGATCTTTTTCAAATATCTTTGTTGTTGCTTGGTAAATCTGCTTGTGTTGAAATTTGTAAAGCTAGAAATTAAATTCATTGATTCTAAAACCAATTTGTTTAATTTCTGGAAGTGCTTTTGAAATCAGAAAAATAAATTTGTTTTACTCTAAATCAATATGTTCTTTTTTGTCATGATTTCTGAAAACAGTATTCTTTGCAAAAAAAATTATAAGTTCAATCCACCCCTCTTGAACTTATACACTAATAAACCCAAGAGTTTGATCTAGGGTTTAGGGTTTGTTGTACTCCCCAAGTAAGATTTCTTGCATCAATGTATAATTTGTGGTAGGGAAAGTGTGAACTTTATTGCAATTAGAAAAGTCAGTAGAGTATAACCTGTTTAGTGTGTTTCAATTTTGTATCTTTGAATTGTGAATGAATTTTGGGGATGGATAAAAAAAAATTATATTTTATTATATATGGTGAGAATGGAAGAAACTTTTGTAATCAATGTCAATTTTGAAATTTCAAAAATATAATAATGATTTATAACTATTTATCCAATTATATCTTGGTAGTTTCTATATTTATTTGGTTTCTATTATATTTAATTCTCTTTTATCAAAATTTATAAGATGTTTAGAAAACTTAACACTATTTTTTTGTATTTTTTACGGCTTGTGGACAATGAAGACAATCATAAAGAATAATGAACTTATTGTTATGTAGTAAAGAAACAACACATTATGTTTTTTAACTAAGTTTTGTAGTTTTAATTTTGAAGACTTGATCTTTATCATTGACAAATTTTTTGATTATGTAGTTTCAACATATCCATTAAAATATGAGAGAATTCTTGTTGGGTCACTACTACACATAGCCTTTGTCTTTCGTGTGTTAGATTCTCTCTCTCCTCAAGGCTCTTTGTGTGTTGTTGTGTTGTATTGGTGACTCTTTGTGCCTGTTGTTGCCTGCAGTCCACTATTTCCATGGACCAATAGCTCACTAAATCATCATTTATTCCATATTACCATCTTCATTATTTATAGTTTATACACAAATTATCGATTCAATTATATTTATTTTGGTTTATACATGTTATATAAAATGATATCCTCACTTAGAGATATATGATCTGAGTTGTGTAATTAATTATCTTTAAAATGTATTGCAGCTTTTGTCAACACTTTAAGCAATGCTTTTAAAAGTGTGGTTATTGTCAAAAACTTTAAGCAATAGTTTTAAAATTGTCATGTTTATAAAACTATTGTCTATTACAAACGACAATGTCCACGTAGACTACGACTGAAAAACCATTGCCTAAAAATTAGACCATGTCTTTTATGCTTTAGATCACGAATTTATTATTGTTTAAACGACCAGGGTCAAAACTCTTCCTTCATTCCATGACTCGTTTAGTCTTCCCATTCCTTTGTAATAGTGTATTTACATGTTTTCATAAGTTATCATATCATTTGTGCTCGTCATAATCCTCTCATGCTTGAGTTGTATTTTTACGTCCAATTCGTTTCTTTCTAATGTTTCTTTAGAATGTGTCAGACGAAACTTTTCATTGTAAAATTCATTGGACGAATAGTGTCAAATGAAATCATAAAGTTTTCAGCTTTGGTAACATTTCATGAAATAAGAGGAAATAAGAGGTGAGAGAGACAAGATCTTTATATTCATTTATTCTTTGACTTCACGAGACAAGATCTTTATATTCATTTATTCTTTGACTTCACGAGACAAATGTTCAATCTTTGGTTTTGTTAGATGAAAGACATTAATCATAATTTTAATTGGTAATCATTGAATTAGATGCAATATTTCATATGAATTCTTCTTTCGTTTATAGTAATACTAATTAAACATATAAAATTTTATCCAAATAATTTAATCATTGTATTAAAACAATAGTATATTACATTTTTGAAATGTTTAGTTTCAATATCTAATTGAACTTGTATGGACAATTTGTTCATGAAATCTTTATTTCTTTTCAAATTTTGGGTTTTTGACCATGATGGGGTTTTTGACCATGATGGGGATTTTTTTTTTTTTTTTTTTTTTATTTTTTATAATGGGGGTTTTTTTTTAATAATTATATTTTT
>Ga0123342_1002538_pt1 | contig 30286 bp, 13 predicted proteins | sample Turbeawhitnodule_FD_89960 | JGI IMG/M metagenome (GOLD analysis project Ga0123342, IMG submission 89960) | Root nodule microbial communities of legume samples collected from Mexico - Turtle bean Mexico white nodule | ecosystem: Host-associated > Plants > Roots > Nodule | place: Mexico: Nepantla... | reverse complement strand
TACCAAAACTTGTGAAATTTCGCCCTACTTTCTGCAATTTTTATTCTGGGTCCGTATTGCGCTGAAAAATTTCACACAAGTACTTCCATATGTTGTTTGCACCAAGGTAAGGAGGCACGTCCATGAAAGAATCACAAAAAAGAGATACGGGGAAGAATATTCAGGACGTTTTGTTTTCGGAAAACCAGTTTTTTTCACTCTCGGACTTGGACTTACTACGCCTTACTCCTTGGGTGTTTCGGTATGAAATTTTTACCAGACGTTCGCCACTGTGTCTATTGAGTTTTGGCTGAGATTTGAGGCCCAGATTCGTCCCACAAGATTGGTAATAAATATTTTTTATTCATCACTGCCAGGGCCGAAAGGAAGGTTCGTTTATGTTGTAAACTGTTTGATTTTTTTCGTGCGCGAATACTCGTCCGTTTGACCTAAAATTTGTTACGTTTTTTCCGAAATTCAGTGGAGATTGTTACGTGGAATTTCAGGAAAAAAATATTTTGGGAGAATTTTTCGGAAATTTTGTGCAACCCAAGGCTGTCCTCTACCAAAACCTGTGAAATTTCACCCTGCTTTCTGCAATTTTTATTCTGGGTCCGTATTGCGTTGAAAAAGTTCACACAAGTACTTCCATATGTTGTTTGCACCCAGGTAAGGAGGCACGTCCATAAAAGAATCACAAAAAGGACATACGGGGAATAAAATCCAGAACGTTTTGTTTTCGGAAATCCAGTTTTGTTCACTCTCGGTCTGGGACTTACTACGCCTTACTCCTTGAGTGTTTCGGTCTGAAATTTTTACCAGACGTTCGCCACAATGTGTATTGATTTTTGGCTGAGATTTGACGCCCAGATTCGTCCTACAAGATTGGCAATAAGTATTTTATTCATCACTGCCAAGGCTGAAACAAAGGTTCGTTTGTGTCTGAATTTGATTAATTTTTTTCGTGGGTGAGTACTCATCCGTTTGACCTGAAATTTGTCGTGTTTTATCCTAAATTCAGTGGAAGGTCTTTCGTGAAATTTCAGAAAAAAACTATTTCGGGAGAATTTTTCAGAAATTTGGCACAAACCAAGGCTATCTTCTACCAAAACTTGTGAAATTTCGCCCTACTTTCTGCAATTTTATTCTGGGTCCGTAATGCGCTGAAAAAATTCACACAAGTACTTTCTTATGTTTTTTGGACCCAGGTAAGGAGTCATGTCCATAAAGAAATCATAAAAAGAAGATACGGGGAAGAAAAGCCAAGACATTTTGTTTTCGGAAAACCAGTTTTGTTCACACTCGGTCTAGGACTTACTACTCTTTACTCCTTGGGTATTTTGGTCTGAAATTTTTACCAAACGGTATTCACTGTGTTTGTTGACTATTCGCTGAGATTTGAGCCCCAGATTCATCCTACAAGATTGGTAATAAATTTTTTATTCATCACTGCCAATGCGGAAAGGAAGGCTCGTTTGTGTGTGAAACTGTTTTATTTTTTAATGGGTGAATACTCATTCGTTTTACCTAAAATTTGTCGAGTTTTGTTCCAAATTCAGTGGATATTGTTACGAGGAATTTCAGGAAAAAAACTATTTTGAGAGAATTTTTCAGAAATTTGGCACAAAACAAGGCTATCCTATACCAAAACTTGTGAAATTTCGCCTTACTTTCTGCAATTTTATTCTGGGTCCGTATTGCCCTGAAAAAATCCAGACAAGTACTTTCATATGTTGTTTGCACCAAGGTAAGGAGGCACGTCCATAAACAAATCACAAAAAGAAGATACGGGGAAGAAAAGCCAAGACGTTTTGTTTTCGGAAAACCAGTTTTGTTCACGCTCGGTCTAAGACTCACTACGCCTTACTCCTTGACTATATTGGTCTGAAATTTTTACCAGACGTTCGTCACTGTGTCTGTTGAGTTTTGGATGAGATTTGAGCCCTAGATTCGTCCCAAAAGATTGGCAATAAATATTTTTTTCATCACTGCCAGAGCTGAAAGGAAGGTTCGTTTGTGTGTGAAACTGTTTGATTTTTTCGTGGGTGAACACTCATCCGTTTAACCTGAAATTTGGCGCATTTTGTCCCAAATTCAGTGGAGATACTTACGTGGAATTTCAGGAATAAAATATTTCGGGAGAATTTTTCAGAAATTTTGTGCAAATCAAGGCTCTAGCAAAACTTGTGAAATTTTGCCCTACTTTCTACAATTTTATTTTGGGTCTGTATTGCACTAAAAAAGTTCGGACAAGTACTTTCATATGTTGTTTGCACCCAGGTAAGGAGGCATGTCCATAAACAAATCACAAAAAGAAGATACAGGGAAGAAAAAGCCAAGACGTTTTTTTTTCGGAAAACAAGTTTTGTTCACTCTCGGTCTGTGACTTACTGCGCCTTACTCCTTGGGTATTTTGGTCTGAAATTTTTACCAAACGGTCATCACTGTGTCTATTGCGTTTTGGCTGAGATTTGAGCCCCAGATTCGTCCCACAGGATTGGCAATAAAAAAAATTTCATCACTGCTAGAGCTGAAAGGAAGGTTCGTTTATGTGTGAAACTGTTTGATTTTTTCGCGGGTGAACACTCATTCGTTTGACCTGAAGTTTGTCGCGTTTTGCCCCAAATCCAGTGGAGATTCTTACGTGGAATTTTAGGAAAAAAATATTTCAGGAGAATTTTTCAGAATTTTTTTGCAAACCCAGGCTATCATCCTCTAGCAAAACTTGTGAAATTTCGCCCTACTTTCTGCAATTTTATTCTGGGTCCGTATTGCGCTGAAAAAATTTGCACAAGTACTTTCTTATGTTGTTTGCACCCAGGTAAGGAGGCATGTGCATATACAAATCACAAAAGAAGATACGAGGAAGAAAAGCCAAAACGTTTTGTTTTCGGAAAACCAGTTTTGTTCATATGGACATCAAGTAGAAGAGGAAAGTGAGGCCCAAGCTCAAGAACCTCATGGAAGGATTACAAGGAGCAAGGCTAAAGTTTTGGGTAAAGAGCATCAAATGCTTTCTCTTTTTGTAATAACCCTTGTGTAAATTTGTAAATAATATAGGCGTAGCCGTTAGGAGAATACCAAAAGTGGAAAACCAAAAGACACATCTCATATAAGGCATCTTAGGCGCTAGTTATAGGAAAAGGCTAGAAGAAGTGTCTCTTCCTACTCCTTTCTCTCTTAGGCGCTAGATTAGAGAAGGAACTAGAAAGGTGACTCTTCCAACTCCCTTTTCTTGTATAAATAGAGGTACATGGTGCCTTGTATCATAAGTTGAAATGGAATTTTTTAGTAAAGAAAGTATACCAAATTGGTGAGAGAGTTGTGTGAGACTTGTTCTCTACTCTTCTTCCTAGTCTTATCTTGGGAGGTTCTTGGGACTCTGAAGTGGCAGCATCCACTCATCTTGAAGTTTTTCCACCCTTCAAGTGGCGTGAAACACTCCAAGGATCATCAACCACATAAGTCCATCTCCCTTCATCTTCCATAATTACCCATTTGTTGTTTTCTTGTAGTTTTTCAATTTCAATCGATTCAATTGTTTCCTTTTGTTGTTTCCTTTAATTTGTTGTACTTGTTCTTCACTTTGTTCGATTATTTTCCATTGTTCTTACTGTTCTTGTTTCGTTTTCCATAGAAACCCAGTTCTATATTGAATTCTTGAGTTTCAATTGATGGGTTTTATTCTTTGTTGTGTTTCAATCGGTAGTTTTAATTCTTGTTGTGTTCTTGTTTCAAATTTTGTGTTTTTTTGTGTTCTTGATGAGTTCTTGAATGTTTTAGAATCTTGATCCAATTCTTGAAAGTGTCTTTTCATATACCAACTCACATCATGTTCACTCTCGGTCTGAGACTTACTACGCCTTATTCCTAGGGTATTTTGGTCTGAAATTTTTACCAGACGTTCGTCACTATGTCTATTGAATTTTAGTTGATATTTGAGCCCCAGATTCGTCCCACAAGATTGGCAATAAAGTTTGTTTCATCACTGCCAGGGCTGAAAGGAAGGTTTGTTTGTGTGTGAAACTGTTTGATTTTTTTCGTGGATGAACATTCATCCGTTTGACCTGAAATTTGTCGCATTTTGTCCCAAATTCAGTGGAGATTCTTACATGGAATTTTGGGAAAAACTATTTCGGGAGAATTTTTCAGAAATTTGGCTCAAACCAAAGCTATCATCCTCTACCAGAACTTGTAAAATTTCGCCCTACTTTCTGCAATTTTATTCTGGGTCCGTATTGCACTGAAAAAATTCACACAAGTACTTTCATATGTTGTTTGCACCCAGGTAAGGAGGCATGTCCATAAACAAATCATAAAAAGAAGATACAGGGAAGAAAAGCCAAGACGTTTTGTTTTCGGAAAACCAGTTTTGTTCACTCTCGGTCTGGGACTTACTACGCCTTACTCCTTGGGTATTTTAGTCTAAAATTTTTACTAGAAATTTTTCACTGTGTCTATTGAGTTTTGGCTGAGATTTGAGCCCTAGATTCATCTCACAAGATTGGCAATAAATTTGTTCTCATCACTGCCAGGCTGAAAGGAAGGTTCGTTTGTATGTGAAACTGTTTGATTTTTTTCGTGGGTGAACACTCATCCGTTTGACCTGAAATTTGTCGTTTTTTGTCCCAAATTCAGTGGAGATTCTTACATGGAATTTTAGGAAAAAACTATTTCGGGAGAATTTTTCAGAAATTTTGTGCAAACCAAGCCTATCCTCTACAAAAACTTGCGAAATTTTTCCCTACTTTCTACAATTTTATTTTGGGTCCGTATTGCGTTGAAAAAATTCACACAAGTACTTTCATATATTTTTTGCACCTAGTTAAGGAGACAGGTCCATAAAGAAATCACAAAAAGAAGATACGGGGAATAAAAGTCAGGATATTTTGTTTTTGAAAAACCAGTTTTGTTCACTCTCGGTCTGGGACTTACCACGCCTTACTCCTTGGGTATTTTGTTCTGATATTTTTACCAGACATTCGTCATTGTCTCTTTTGAGTTTTGGATGAGATTTTAACCCTAAATTCATCCCACAAGATTTACAATAAAATTTTTATTATGTGTGAAACTATTTGATTTTTTTTCTAAATGAATACTATCCGTTAAATCTGAAGTTTATCATATTTTTTTTTTTCAAATTCAGTTATAATTCTTTTAGAAAAAAACTATTTCGAAAGAATAAGTAAAGTATTATTATAACTTATTATTAACCGTAAATAAGTTCGGTACAACTATATGATAATAATTAAATTGGAACTATCATCATTAAATATCACAAACATTTTTATCATTAATTTAATATAATAATAAAAAAAATATATTACAAAAGATCTATTTAAACAAATTTCGTCATAGATATTTAAATAACCTAATTTTTATTCTCTTCTATCGGTTTGTCCAACAGATGAGTGTTTATAATTGAAGACCATTTTGAAAGATAAGTTTCAGAAACATATTATTATTATTATTATTAACCCTTGACACATGGCTTCAAGTATTCTCTCACACGCTTACACGTGTGAATAACTATCTTTCTGCATGTTCTCAATAAACCACGTGTTGCTGCATGCAAATCTCCAACACCGCCAAACAAACCCTTATCCATGCATATATACATATACATATATATATAGCTTTGTTTTTGTGACAGATAACATGGAATTTGGTGTGCATAGAAAAGCTTGAAGATGGCACAACAACAAGTGGAGCTGCGAGATGAACATGGAAACCCTGTTGAACTGACAGATGCATATGGAAACCCTGTTTGGCTAACAGATGAGAAAGGAAACCCTGTGCACCTCACTGGTGTGGCAACCATTGCAGATCATCACACTCTCCAAACTCCACACCATGCTCCTCTTCATTCCAACCCTACTTCAACCTCACTTTCTGTAAGTGTATATATATATACACATCAACTATGTCATGTAATCCTATTTTGTTGTGTTATTGTTCTTTGATCTGTTACATATTAATTTAGTGTTGTAATATCTGTTGGATTTTCAGTGTTATAATGTCTTTTTGGATTTTCAATCAGCTTGGGTATTAAGAAATTTGATTGGGTGTTTTTTTTTTTGATAAAAAAAAACTATGTTATGTATATATTTCTTATGTTTATTTCATCTATATATATAAAAGTAGATGAGAGATCTGAAAATTTTCTTTCTCAAATTTGAAGTAATTGCATTAGAGTTTTTGAATTTGAAATTAATGATTGAACTAGAACAATTTCACACTTATTCATGCATTTTTTTAAGTTTTACTTCTTCCCTATGTTGACTATAGATTTTTGCTAATTTGAAAATTTTAAACAAAAATTTTAGATATGACCCATTTTAGTTTTAATTTCTCTAGCTTTTTTAAATTAGTTTTGTTTTTTCACATATATATATATAGTTGTGAAAATTAGTTAATTTCATCATGTATATAATTAAGACGATTTCTAACTTTTTAATGTAACTCATTTATTTTATTTCTAATAAATCTTTAAAATATTTTAGATAGATAAATACTATATGCTTTAAAGATAGTAATCAATGCCTTAATTTTTATATTGTTAATTTTAAATATAAAATAAATTACCTATTTAGTTATATACTTCACTTATAAATTAATTGAATTGAATTTTAAAAAATATATATATTTCTCCAAGGCATAAAACCCCTTAAATGCTTATAGTTTTGCATTTTTCCAATATAGTTTTTTTATTCTCTTTTTTTTCTTTATATTTTTTATGATACTATATTAAAATATTTTAATACACCATTAAAAATAATTATTTTGAAATTAATAAAGATTATATAATCTTCCATTGCCCAAATTTGATTCTTTTTCTAAAAAATATTTATCAATGGAAACTTTTTAGTATCAAAGTTGTGTTTCTTCATTTTCTTATATAAAATACATAATCATTATAACTAATTTACAATTTGATTATAATATACCTTCCCTCCTTGTAAAGAACTCTAACCTTTTGTGAAAGTGTGAATGATAAATTTGCATAAGATTTTATATAATTGAAAACTTGTCCATTATAAACACTACAATGAGGAGAGGAAAAAACTTATGCATTGACTCTAAAAGATATATACTCCACTTTCATTTAATCAAATCATGAACTCATTCATTTTTACCAGATTACTTTAAAACTTCATTTAAAGTTTCATTAAAATATTTATAATTGACAGAATAATTTAATTTATGATGATTAATTAGAAACATAATTTATCATGTATATTTATATATACACATATTTTACTTGATTTTGCTTTAATTGTTCTTCAAATGTAGTTTGATGATGAAGGGTTTGTGGATAAAGGGTTTGATGATAAAGGGTTTGTGGATAAAGGGTTTGATGATAAAGGGTTTGTGGATAAAGGGCATGTAAGGAGGAAGAAGAAGAAGAAGAAGGATAGAATAAAAGAGAAGTCTCCAACAGAAAAAAGTGAAGAAGAGAAGAAGGAACATTCACACAGCAAAACATCACCAAAAGATCCAATAGAAGAAGAAAAAGAAAAAGAAGAAGAAGAAGAGGAGAAGAAGAAGGAGCATTCACACACCAAAACTTGCACCATTAGTGGTGGTGGTGACCACCACACAAGCACCACCACCATCACCACAAGAAAAGGGATAATAGAGATGATCAAAGAAAGATTGCCAGGTCAGGGCAACCACTAAAGTTTCACCATATCCCCAAAGAAGTAAATTTCACAATCAATACATTCATCAACTTGTTAAGCTTTTTATGTTATGTATGTTTCTGAGTTTTGCTTCAGATAAGCACATATATTTTAATAAGAGAAATGTGTTATTTCTCACAAACATCTTTTACAATAAAAGAGAGAGTAAAAGAAGGAGAAATATGAAGTAACATGAATGATGTGATAGTAAAATGTGTTTAATTTTTAATGTATTAATGAAAAATAATTTTATACACTATTTTTAGTTATTTTAAAAGATAATAATATGTATTATCAATGTAAACAAGAAAAAAAAAATCAGTAACTAAAAACATCCAAAACTGTTGTCTTTGGAAGGTAATAACTTCCAACTTTTCCAATAATTATTTTTCATTTTGTATACTTATCTAATACTAAACAAAACAAAACATATTTTTAGTCATAACTTATATAAAAGATAAGTATTTTATTTTATATTGATTTGGGGTGCAGTCTATTACGATACTTGATAATTCAAATAGGACACATAAATTTTATTATGATTATAAAAATAAAAAACAAATTATTTTAAACCATTATAAAAAATTTCTTTTAAAAAAATTAAAACATATTTATATATATAATTTTTTATTATTAATTTATATAATTCATAGTTATAATCATTGAGCTAAAACTAGTTTTTAGATGTGATTTTAAAATAAATATAAAAATAACTTAACCATCTTTTTATATAGGAGTTCTACATTGTAATGATTGGTCTCAAACTTTTTAAATTGAGGGAGCTCTCTTCAGAATATTAATTGTTGTCGTCTTTTGTAAAAATGCATATTTTAGTGTTTTAAATTTTGAAAAAAGATCAAAAAAATTTAAAAAATCTCACACAAGTTGACTTTGTTATTCTATGCTTAGTAACCCAATTCATTTACATTCATGCTTGACATGTTCTCTACGTGCAGTCACATAATGTGCATATGGTTTATTCATTAAAAATATATATGTATTAAATATTAATCAAATAAATTATAGATGACTAATTATGATTAAAAAGTATAATTTACTTTTAAAAATTATCTACCTATTTTTTAATCTTAATTATTTAAATTTATTTTTTTCATTTTTGTCAAACTTCTGTGCTTACAATAGACTATGAAACAAACTAATCCAACAGTTGAATTTTTATATGACTTAAATAACATTTTCTATCAAATTTAGGTCAACTTTGTTTTTTTTATTTTTCATATTAAAAAAAACTATCTCTATATATAGTCTTGTAATTGGTAAATATAAGTCATTTTTTATCCCTAAGAACTGTTTTTTATAAGAATCAAGAGTGTCTTATTTCTAAATTAAGAAGACTTTATCTAAATTTAAGAAATCAAAAAAAGAAATTGATAAAATGACTCTCACTATGCAGATATACATATATGTATGAATCTATATCAGTGAGTGTGAAGGTATAAATGTAAATCAACTTGTTAAAAAAGAACCATTATGATCATCAACTTATGATCAGTGAACTTTTTATATATAATCACTGTAAAGAATTTTACTCCATCCACTGATCATCATCAAACTTGTATTTTTTAATGCAGCTATGATGATCATAACTGAAATAGTAAAAACATTAAAAACATGTTGTTGATTTAATTTAATTAGCTTAGTTCGGAGTGTGTCTACATGTTAAAAAAAAAAATTGGACATCTGACAATTCTAACATAATTTTAAAAAAAATGTATAACTTCTATTTTGATTATAAAAATAAGCAACCATGATCTTTGACATAATAAAAAATTTATAATTTATTGTTAATTTATATAATTCATAAAAGATTTATAATTTATTGTCAATTTATATAATTCATAAGAATATAGTATGTAGATTTGTGTTTAGTGTTCTACAGATTATTATTTGTATTATTATTCGAATGGAAGTGTCTGTGTTTATGTCGTAGTAGTGTCTGTGTAATTTGTATTATTATTCGAATGGAAGTGTCTGTGTTTATTTCGTAGTAGTGTCTGTGTAAGAAGTGTAGTAGTGTCTGTGTAAGAAGTAAGAAGTAAGAAGAGAGAAGTTTAGTTATATTTGTGAGAATCTATTGCATTGAGAGAATCAGAGAATGCTCCAAAAATCAGTGCAAAAGGTGGCTAAAGGGAAGGGAATGGTGAGTTTGACCTGTTCAAAGAAAGAAAGGAACCGTTTGGTTTGGTTGGTTTTGGGAAATGCTAAATAAAGCAAACAGAAACATGCAATGAACCAGAATTGAGGAATCATTGGCTAATTATTGGGAGCACAAGGTTGTGATCCCTTCATTTTTCTCTCCAAAGATTGAAGCAGTTAGAGAGAGAAAATCCCTTATAGGGATACTAGAACACCACATTTGAGACTTCTTTGTTGTTATTATTGCTCTTTCATTCTAAATTGAAAAATCCTCATCCTCATCAACCCCAGGAGGTATGGGGAAGATAGAAAAAAAAATGAAGGCAATGACACAACCTTTTCTATCACCCTTCAGCTCATCATCTTTGATGGCTATCCTCCTGGTCATCACCATTCTCTTCTCCTTCTCCTCTCCTTCATTAGCCCTTCCTCCCTCAGAATCCTTCCAACCAAGAGACAATTTCCTCATTGATTGTGGTGCAGATGTTCAATCCACCCTCCCTGATGGAAGACAATTCAAAACAGACCCTCAAGCAAGTTCTTTCTTGAATGCCAATGATGAGTTCAAAATCAATGCACAAGATAGCAAATTATCTTACCCTGTGTACAAGAGTGCAAGGATCTTCATCCAGGAAGCAAGATACTCCTTCCATCTTGTTCAGCCAGGTTTTCACTGGGTTCGGCTTCATTTCTACCCCATCAAGAACAACATCTTTGATCTCCAAAAGGCCACTTTCTCCATCTTCACAGATGCCTATGTGCTCCTCCACAGTTTCAATGTCAACAACACTGACAAGCCAATCCTCAAGGAGTACCTCATCAATGCAACTGAGCCTCAATTCACCCTTTCCTTCATTCCCCTGAAGAACTCTGCTGCATTCATCAATGCCATTGAGGTTGTTTCAGCTCCTGATGAACTCATCTCTGACACTGCCACTGATCTTTTCCCTGTTGGCGAGTTCTCAGGCATCACTGCCTATGGCTTGCAGCCTGTTTTCAGGGTCAACAATGGAGGCCCTCTCATCACCTCATCAAATGACACCCTTGGGAGGACTTGGGAATCTGATGAACCTTTTCTCACAAACAAGAATTTGGCCAAGAAGGCCTCGGTGGCAACCACTGCTGTTAAATTCCCTCAACACAACCCTGCAATCTCCCCTCTCACTGCTCCACAAACTGTGTATGCCTCTGTCACTGAGATGGCTGATGCTGGTGTTAATCAGCCAAATTTCAATGTCTCATGGAAATTTGATGTGGACAATTCTTTCTGCTACCTTGTTAGGCTGCACTTCTGTGACATTGTTAGCAAAGGGCTGAATCAACTCTACTTCAATGTGTATGTTAATGGGAAAACAGCAATCTCCAACTTTGATTTATCAGCAGTCACAGGTGCCTTGTCAACCCCCTATTTCAAAGACATTGTGGTGAATGCAACACTGATAGGGGAGGAGGGGCTATCAATTCAGGTTGGTCCAGCCACTGGTGTTGGTGGAAGTGCCAATGCCATTGTGAATGGTATAGAGGTGATGAAGATGAGCAACTCTGTGAATAGTTTGGATGGAGAATTTGGAGTTGATGGAAGAAGTATTAGTGGTTCAAACAGAGGAACAGTGGCAGCAGTTGGATTTGCCATGATGTTTGGAGCCTTTGTTGGGCTGGGAGCCATGGTGGTCAAGTGGCACAAGAGGCCTCAAGACTGGCAGAAGAGGAACAGCTTCTCTTCATGGCTGCTGCCTCTGCATGCTGGTGACACAAGCTTCATGAGCAGCAAGAACTCAATGGGAAAGAGCAACTTCTTCTCCTCATCAATGGGACTAGGCAGGTACTTCTCCTTGTCTGAACTTCAGGAGGCAACCAAGAACTTTGACTCAAAGAACATCATTGGTGTTGGTGGATTTGGCAATGTGTATTTGGGTGTGATAGATGAGGGGACTCAAGTGGCAGTCAAGAGAGGGAACCCTCAATCAGAGCAAGGCATCAATGAATTCCAGACTGAAATCCAAATGTTGTCCAAGCTCAGACACAGGCACTTGGTGTCCTTGATTGGATACTGTGATGAGAATGATGAGATGATCCTGGTTTATGAGTACATGCCTAGTGGACACTTCAGAGACCATCTTTATGGAAAGAACATGCCTCCTCTCTCATGGAAGCAAAGGCTAGAGATCTGCATTGGCTCAGCTCGTGGTCTTCACTACCTTCACACAGGCACAGCTCAAGGCATCATCCACCGTGATGTCAAGACCACCAACATCTTGCTTGATGAGAATTTGACTGCCAAGGTTTCTGATTTTGGACTTTCCAAGGATGCACCAATGGGGCAGGGTCATGTCAGTACTGCAGTGAAGGGTAGCTTTGGATATCTTGACCCTGAGTACTTCAGGAGGCAGCAACTCACAGAAAAATCTGATGTATACTCATTTGGGGTGGTTCTGCTTGAGGCACTCTGTGCAAGGCCAGCCATCAACCCTCAGTTGCCCCGTGAGCAAGTAAACTTGGCTGATTGGGCTATGCAGTGGAAGAGAAAGGGCTTGCTTGACAAGATCATAGACCCTCTCCTCATTGGATCCATCAATCCTGAATCCATGAAGAAGTTTGCTGAGGCTGCTGAGAAGTGTTTGGCTGATCATGGAGTGGATAGGCCTTCAATGGGAGATGTTTTGTGGAACTTGGAGTATGCTTTGCAGCTTCAAGAGGCCTTCACACAAGGAAAAGCTGAAGATGAGACAAAGTCATCTGCAGCTGCTCCTACTTCACCACATGTTCCACCAGCACCTTCCACTCCTTCTGATGACCCTCCGGCTCCAGCGGCAGCTCTGGCGGCATCTCCGGCTGCTCCACCGCCTGCCGCTGCAGTGGTGCCGCCACGTGCTGAAGTGAACAATGCTACACCAGAAATGAACTCTATTGATGACCATTCTGGAACTGCAATGTTTGCTCAGTTCAGCAATCTGAATGGCAGGTGAAAGACCAATTCAGTTTAGTGATGCCTAACATGAAAGTTTTTATAAAAAAAAGATTCAGTTTTTTCATAAATGGCACCCCAACTGAACTACCACAACTTTGATCATCTCTAGGAGATGTTATAACTTTGTGAAGGCTTGGACCAAAAAAGTCCTGTGTAATGGTGTGATATTGGTGTTGTTTCTGGAGTAGGTTCTCTTGTACTTTTGTATTGTGTGTGGGGTATTGTTCTGCATGATAGTAAAAGAGTGTATCAAATATGCAATGTGATTAACTTATTGGCTTGTGAGAACACAGTACCATTAATGATGTATGGTATTACATAAATGAATTGTTGTATATTGTTATGTAACTTGTAGGGAGATAATTGTAGAAGCATGTTCAGAGAAACTGGCTACTTCAGGTAGTGAAGTTTTGACTTCAATTTTTATGTAATGGACCAATATTCTAGCAGAGTTTTCGAGTCCTTCTACAAAAATCTCCTATTTTTCTCATTTGGCCATATGAGATTTTCTACTATGTGTTTGTTCTTTTTTAAATGTCTCTTTCATTCTATTTCTCATTTTTTTTAAATTCGAAACAACGCATTTTTTTAGTTATATTATTAATCTAATTGATGTGGAGAGAAAAAAAACAGTTATCTTAACTGAGATAGAAGATGTAATGACACATAAATATCAAACGAGAGCTTCAACTCTTGGTTTACACAGGTACTGATAAAAACAGTGTCTTCTCTTAAACTTTTTGCTGTCAAAAAGTGAAACACGTAAATAAATAGGACAAAGACAACATAGCTGAATCTGGTGATAAAAGTAGAACAATCTCCTTTTCCTACCTTGTAATGATCCAAATTACATAAGTAAATTTGCAGGATTATGTTCTTTACTTAGTTGATCCACTAGCATAAGACAACCATTATTGTGTAAATTTATTGTTATTGTCAAAATTATGGTGCCATGTCTAAGAAGAAATGACAATTATTTTATCTAGTCTCGCTTCTAAATTAAATAGTAGAACCAACAATTATTCCATAAATCTTCCATCACTTTTTTTTGGTACATTCCTATTATTAAAAAAATCATTAAATAAAAATTAATTTTAAATATTAAAATAATTAATTATTATTTAATTAAATTAGAAATTATTTTATAAATTAAAAAAATTATCGATATTTAAAGTAATTTTAGTTAGTTTGAAAATGAAAGAAAACATTTTGGTCAAGCATTACACTTTCATGCTGTTTCAAACTTTCAATGCATTCCGCAATAAAAAAATGAAACGCCATTCGATTGTTTGGAGTGAACCACCATCATATTAGTCACATCCTCACGTCAACATAATGTACTCTTCTTCACAGTAATTGCTACCTTTTGTTCAACATCTAGAGTTTGATATGTCGGGTTTATAAAGCTTCTTAAATGACGTATTCAACATCTAGATGTACACATTTGATGTTTACTTATAAAATTTGGACACTCTTTTTACATGATGTAATATCAGATATCGACATTCGTACAACACTTGTAAGATACATATCTATGAAATGTCTAATTTAAAAAATATTTGCTAAATTTTTTACAATTCTAACACGATAAAAAAATTAAAACATGTTTGTATACATAAATTTTTATTGTCAATTTATATAATTTATAATTATATAATATATAGATCTATATTCCTGTATCATTTTAAAAATTATATGAATTTCTTTGTTCGTGTCAGTACTACATAATTTCCAACTTTGTTCTCTATATTGGAGAATTGTAATGAATCTTATGGCCATTATAGATGGCCATGCCTTGAACAAAAGCTGTCTTAGGCCTTTGGAAATGATGACAGATTCAGCAGATAAAAGATAAATCACATTTCAAATCTAGAATATAGTATACATGACAATAATTGAATAGGTAATCAGTTTGCAAAACTGTTGATCATCAGTAATGCCATGTGTGAGAAAGTTAATTCATGAGGTCAATGATCCTCTCTGTCAGGCGTCAGCGAGAATAATACATGCTGCAGCTACTGAGAAAGCACAAAGGAGAAGAACAGTATCTATGTCAAGCAAAAGACTATTAGCAACATTCCTAACAACTACTATGGCCAAAAGAATCGCCAAACCTCCCTATCAATACAAAATTAGGATGCAAGAATTCATGCTGATTTTAGTTCATGAACTGACTATGACAATCTTCTCTTTTTAAAGCTGTCTAAATCCCCATCAAGCATCACAAGATCGTCTTCGTCGTCGATTACTTCCAACTGCTTTTGATGCTTTGTGTCGGCATCGGCGGTGGTGGCGCTTGAAATGTCGGTTTCATCGGGAAGCTTTCGCTTCTTCAAGGTTGAAACTATAGTTATCTCATCATCCTTCTCAGATTCCACAGCTGTTACTGCTGCATCTGAGGTGCTTCCACCATTGCCAACAGATTTGTCTTTGTTTTCTGCTGCTGACACTGGTTGAATCCATCCTGAGAGAACCATCTCATCAGGTTCTTTCTCTTCATCAAACTCCTCTCTGAAAATTACCCAGAGAGAAAATAGTTTAAAACAAGCAGAAAAGAGATAAGGATTCGTGGAGATGGGAACAAAAACAATTCTAGCAGAACAAAAAACTAGAGTCGAGTAAAAACCTGTGTTTGATGTTAATATTGCAAACAAATTCCTGTTGCATATCCTCCACTGTAAGCATTGTTCCACCAGTTACTGGTGAAGGAAGCTCAGCTAGGACCTGAAAGAGATAGGAAATAGGCTCTGAAGCTTTGAAGCAATACTACAACACTACAAGAAAATCACTAAATAGAAACTAATTTTAGAGACCAAAAATAATTAGTCACTATATTAACTAAATTTGATATTATTTTAGAAAAAAAAAATTATTGGTATCTAAAATAGTTTCTATTATTCATAAAATTTATAAATTAGTTTCTAAATTGGTATCTAATTAGCTGCTTAGATTTTAGCTACTAATTCACGATCATATATATTCCAAACAAAAGACAAGAAATATACCTTTTCAAGGTTGGACTCATAAATGGCAATCATGTCGTCCTCAACATCACCAGCTTCATAAAGGAGGTTTGAAGCACACATAATTAGAGGAATGTTCATCCCTAGTTTTGCCTTAACAATTTTTTCGACTAAGTCTTTCAACTTTGAACGGTTGGTGTTTATTTCAAGGGATAAAGGTGTCTGTTTAGCACATAAACGAATATATTGAGTGTGAGCATGTTTTTAACAATGACTTCAGGCAACAGATATAACAAAGGGAGATTTGCCAAACCTCGGAACAAACATAACAAGACTTGTTAGGTTCAAATGGCTCCACAGGCATAAGCAGCATGTTTCTTGATGGATGTTCCAGACAATATGTCATTCTGAGATGTCCAGAAAAGATTAGAAAAAACATTAAAAATAGTAAAGTTGAATTGTAAACTACAGTGTCTGTACCCTCTTTTAAGTCATGATTAAGGGCATTTTTTAAGCTTTTTTTTGAAGAAAAATGTTTTTTCAACTAAAAGCAATGGTTGACAAGTTGCACTTTTCTCAAACAAAAACAAAGTTAACTTTCTTTTAACCATTAAACAACAAACAAGCCCCAGGCAATCTTCTAAAATCATAATTTTATTCAGTGGCGATAAACTACACTGATTTAATATTTAACAAACAAAAATGATAATTATCAAGCATTCAAAGTGAAATTTGGGTGTAGCTCTACAATCTAGCCCCACCAACATGATTATCCTACAAATTACGTTTTGCCCGGTAAAAGAATTGTCAATAGCCAGTAGGTAGCATTTTCTTCCAAGGTATTTTTTGGTTAAAATAACATTTCACAATGTTTCCTCAAACCCAAACATTAAGGTAACAAAGCCACTTTCCCATCACTACAAATAATCCAAAAAAGAATACACAGGAATTGGAATCACATCATACCTACAACTTTCAATGTCATTTTGTAGCACTTTGATTGCTTCAATGACAATCAACCCAGCAATAACAGCATTTGTAGTCGCAACAGCATGCACAATATTACCAGCAATACCTTTAGCTTCAAAAAGGCTGTGCAGAGGGATGCCAAAGGAAGCAGCCCGTATGTTAGCAGCTGCAGTAACAAATTCAACAGCCAACTGATCATCTTTATCAAATCCTAGATTGCCAATCTCCTGCTCAAAGATGAATTTAAAAATAAAAACACAATGTTGTATCTAGATATGAAGATAATATTAAAATATGATAGATCTAAATAAGTATCGCAAAAGACCTTTTCCCTTTTTGTAAAAAATATTCGCAATGCTTCAAGAAATATTTTAGAATTTTCTCTGAGACTCCAAATATCCTGTGGATTCTTCATACCCAAAGATGTCATGGCAGATACTGATAATTCATCATTACAGGCACAATTTTTCTCCAAATTTCCATTTTGTTGAACCAGATCATCAGACAGAACATCCTTGCTGTATATAGGCTTTGGTCTATTACGATTTTTCCATGTCTCTTCATTAGACAAGGCCAATTCGATATTATACCCAAATACATGATCAAAAATTTTCCTTCCATATTGATCAATGTCTTCATCTTTCCTGCGTTCAAATACATCATCTACATTTTCTGAGGAACTAGCACCATCACTTGATCGAACATTCAAGTCATTATCCTGATTCTTATCCCCAAATAACTTGGCAAAAAGTAGGTCCTTTGCCCACACAACACAGTGAACAAACTGCCGTAAACAATGGGAGATAAAAGTTTAGAACTCATTAAACAGAAGTTTGAGGCAAATGTCAAAATTCATACTTATTTTGAAGCAAATTTTATCTATTTTCATAAAAAATGACAGCCTTAAATAATGTAAAAAGGTATTTATCTAGTAGCATCCTTCAAGATTCAACAATGCAACATAGATATCCCATTCATTGAAAATCCAAATAATCATGAACAACCAAAAATTTCTATGAACTACCACAGCTCCTATAGTTTCATTTTCTCTGTCCCAAGATACAAACTGTTAGATGCCTAGCAAAAGATATGACTAACCAAACACAATCAATGTATAACCAGTAATATCACATAAAAAAAATTTAAACAGTCATAGACTACATGTTCGGAGGCCTATAATTCAATATAACTTTTCCGGATAATCTCACTAGTGTTTTATGTTTCTAACAAACACTGTCATTTACTACACACAAATGAAAATGACAATAAATCATACCTTTGATGGGGTACTAGTGATAGTACAGACAGGATATGTCTTGGGGGCTGGTTTAGGCTGACACTCATAGCACTCTGTTCTTCCCTTGACATGTACAGTTACCTACTTTCAATTTCAACTAAATCATAAATTTGATTGAGAAATAGCAACTTCATATATTGCAGTAATTAACAACAAATCGCATTAAATTGACATTATGAAGAAGTTGACAATAAAGACTGTAACACACATTTGCCATGAAAATCCATAGGCAGAAAATCCATGGGCAGATGGGGTAACAAAATTAGCAAAAGAAACATCAAGTATTAAATATCAAACCTCAAATGTCACATAATTATAAATTTTAAATTTAAGAATTGAAAACTTCAAATCAATTTAATCAGAGAACATGAACAAAACTGAAATAGAGGATGAACGTTTTAGTGGATAATCTGAGGACAGAATTTAAAATTTAGCTGATATCCACATGTTAAAGCATAAAAGCATGCCACATAAACACATTGCTTTCCCAATAAGAAATTTGCCTACCTAGGAACAGTGTTGCCAGTCACTAACAATAAACAATTTTCTTAACTAGATATATATGGACAGCCAGATAATCAATAATTCAAAAAAATATAGACACTTATATAAACATAACCATCAAAAACAAAAATTACCACTCAGAATCTACCAAAAATGATAAAAAAAGTCAAACTTAAATTGGATATCACTTACTCCGAACCAATAAATACAATTAAATTACCTGTCCAAGGAACCCAGTAGTTCCACTTTCAACCAAAGGAACATTAGCTGCCAGGCACAAGCGATTCACATGCCGGCGTGCATCTAGATTGTCAAGTCCATTTAGAACAACATTAAATTGCTTAAAGAAGTCCACATTGAATTCAGGATCTTTGACATTTGCATGGTATGGTGTAATATCTATGTGGGGCCTAAATTTTAACACAGCATCCCTAGCAACCTGGTTGAACACTTCGTCAGATGGATGCACAACTGAAACCTATACCATTAACAATAATAACCATAACGGTTCAAACTTACTTTAGCTTTAGATTGCCCAACATGAGATTGTCGAAATAAAAATTGTCTATTCAGGTTACTGACTTCTATAGTATCCATGTCAATCTGCACGTTAGAAATAAATTAAGAAAATTTGATAAAGTACATTCATAGCTTAAAACAATACAGTTAGATCAATAGAAAATTTAAAAAAATGACTAGTAGTAGTGAGCATGTGCACACACACAATATCAACTCCTCATACATAGAGCAAGAATCCATGAGGGGTTGACTGATTGCTGACAGTAAGACTGCCAAATCAATTGTAATGCTCAAGCCTTTATCCAGGAACACAATTTAGTAGAAAGAGTGGCATTGTACAAAATCAGCATGAGACAATTGTAGGATAGATTTTTCAAGAAACAAGGATGGTGAAAAGTAACACACTTGAGCTATATTCAAGATAGTTTTCAACCCAGTATGCTTCCCTTCAAACAGCTCTGCAGCCTCCAAAACTATAAATTGAAGTTGTCCATGAAAAATAATTGTAAAACTAAAGTGACATGGCAAAATTTGGCTACACTTAATGATGCATTGATTACAACAAGTGAGAATCTAACTTGCAATAATAAATAATAAAGTCATCAATCTAGATAGCAGCAACACACAGTGACAAACTCTGAAAATGGTATAATAGGATAACAAGAAGTGGGAAGGCCGCTACTTTAAATATTATTATTATCTAATAATTATTATTTACTACGCTTTAATATTTTTAGTCCCTATAAAATTAGTAAGTTTTGTTTTTGGTTCTACAAAAAAATTTCTGTTTTTCATCCTTATAAATTTGAAATAGTTATTATTAGCCCTTGTAAAATGTATGAATCTTGATTTTAGTCCTTATGAAATAATTTTTCTCTAATTTTCATCCCTCTAAAATTTCAAATTACTATTTTTAATCCCTAATATTCATTTTAAGATAGAGAAATATCAATTATACCAATTAGCAGTTGACAAAGGATATACCAATTAGCAGTTGACATAGGATATACCAATTATTTAGTACAAAAAAATCAGTTGTATACCGACACAAGACACATGCTGCAACCACAACACCCTAGCATCCACAACAGTGGCTGAAGTCACGATTGGGAATCAGAGAAATTCCTCAACATAATAGTGCTAAAGTACCACTATAGTGGCTATTTAGCAACACGAAGTAAGAACATATAATAAAGTCAAAAAATGAAGGATGATGAAGTTAATAGAAAAAAGAACATAACGAAATACTAAAAATGGCTTTTTGGAGCCTATAGCATTGTTCTGCCATTATAACATCTGAAAAGCCATTACTGCGGCTGCAATGGCTGGTTATTGAAAATCACTTTGCTATTTGAATCCCATCGTAAACTACTATGATAATAGATATATACACATGTATAGATACAATTATAAACATATGAGAAGATCCTTGATGAAAACATGTATGGCACAAGGTCACAACACACTCATGATTCCATTCAGCAGATCCACAATTATCATTAACCTATCACCCTCAGCACTGAGTAGCTACACCATCTCAACCAAAAAACTCATTTTAATTAACATTCAATTCTCGAAGATCTTATTAGCCATAACTGTAATTACTAAAACTCAAGATTCCCAAATAAATACAAAGATCCACAACTACCCGACTAACTAACACCATAAATCCACTATCCTCAACATCAAATAGCAAAATAGCAATTCAAGTCAACAAAGGGTAAGCTCCAACACAGCAGTTCCAACAAGAAACACCCCATTCTCCACTGAATACAGTTCATACCCAAAAGCATAAAAACCTGCTCAAAACTCAAAAACTCTTCCTCCTTCAACAAAACATTGAAATTCGGAACGAGAACCTATCAGCCACCAACTACACGAAAGGAGAAAAAATCAAACTACCAATCAACCCTCCCGAAACCAAAACCTAACAAATCAATTTTCAGCACCATATTGCCCCACCCCAAGACCTCAATACAGTTATGGCAGCACAAACAACACTAACCCCTAGCGCTCATAGACACCTCCTTAATAAAACCAAGGCGCGAAACATTTGAAACACCCATCTCACGAAACGCACGAAGCTCGAAACTTTGACAAAACCCCAACAGCACAAAACCCTAAACAAAACACCCAAAAAACTCAAATCCCAAAAAATAACTCGAGAACCCTTTTCTAACTGAAAAACCCTTTTCTCAAAACAACCTCAAAAACCCAGATAGAGAAGAAAACTAACGATGTGAATGTCAGGAAAGCCGGAGAGAGCGAGAGTCTTGAGAAGCTCGCAGCCAATTCCACCAGCACCAACCATAAGCACTTTTGCATCCTGAAAAAAACCCAAAACGACTTAAGACTGTATACAATCGACGAGACACTCCCAGTGGAAACGACAGAGAGAAAGGATGTACCTTTACAACGGCGTAAGAAAAAGGAGGAGAAGCCATTGGAAAGTGAGACTGTGGAAGAAGAAGAAGTAGAAGAAAAAGAAGAAGAATCGTTGAAAAATCACATGAGAGAGAAGAAGAGAAAAAAATGCAACGAGGTTTTAAAAATTGAAAAGGGGAAAGTGGTGCAGGGAATCGAACCGTTGACGTGAGGGAAGTGGCAGAATCTAAAAGGGTCGTCAGGGAAAAAGCGCCAAACCCCAAGATGAAGCCAACTTCAGCAAACTAAAACATTATATATAAAACACACTCTATTATGGAAACAAGAATACCATAACACCGACACAAGTGTGTTTTGTTTTTTGGTCAAGTTCAAACTTTTATTTTACCATTATTGTTAGCTTTTGAAAACTAATATTCAAAATATGAAACTATATGCTTAATATATAATTCACATTTAAATATATTATTTTTCTTTAATTTATTATAATATTTTTTAAAAATAAAATCATGATAGAATACTAACTTTTAAAACGAACTATATTTCGAATCCTCAACAAAATAAAACATAAAACAGTTGAAATTAATTTGTTATTAATTTTTTTCTTTTACACCTTATCTAATATCATTAATTCTTGTAGTTGTTTTAATAAGATAGGTGAAATGAAAACAAGTTAGAAATAATTATATAATTTACAATTTGTTTAATTCTGTTAAATTTGTTTTTGTTGAATTTTATGTTAATCAAAATAAATATTTTTTTTCAATCAATTAATTTTATTGTAAACTTATTATGTTGGTCTATAGAAGTATTTGAATTCATGTTAATATGGAGATGAATAAAAATTAAAAATATTTTGTCACTCATATTTAAGTGGGCATTTACTTACGCAAACTTTAAGTGCAAATTACAATTGTATAATTTGTTTTTATGTGAAAATGAAAATCTTGGAATCTTCACTCAAAAGACAAGTTCCATTGATTATTCCTAAATAATATAAAACATCACAGAAACATAATCAATTCTTATTATAGCTTTTGACTAAACATATCAAGGTAATGTAAAAAAGAATCTACTTAATATTGTGATATTAGAAAAAATGTATAGAAATTGTTATTGTTCATATTACATGTGGTTCAACTTGTCTTTTGTAAGGGTTGAACTAAATATTTTGCTTGAGAGGTAACCATTACATTGAATAGTACATTATAAAAGTAGTGAGTTTCTTTATATTAATGAAAAATACAAGACAGAATAAAAAAAATCATGTTATGCCATGTGATAAGTAAAAAAATTGTTCACTTGATTATTATTTTAGACCATTAACTTAAGTTGATAAATAAGATTTATAATATGCTCACATTTATCAATATGAATAAAATAAGATATAAACCTTAAAATTGGTTGCACAAGTTAATAGGCTATGATTTCACTATTGAGTATAAACCTGGAAAGGAGAATGTGGTTGTTGTTTCTCTTTCACGATCTTTTATGATGATAATATCTCAACCGAAACTACAACTACTTCCAGACTTAAGGGAAGTTATCGCACAAGATAATTAGTTAAGTGCAATAATGTTGTTTTGTATGCAGAACAAGCATCTCAATTCTCATTATGCAGTTTGTGATCAGTTGTTGTATTGGAAATGCATATTGATTTTACCTAAAGGACATGAATTGATGAGAAAAATCCTCCAGGAATTCCACAGTATATTCTTGGGTGGACATTCAGGATTCACAAGAACCTTGAAGAGAATTATAGTATAATTCTATTGACAATGTATGTATGTTGATGTAAAGGAGTATGTGCATTATTGTTTAATCTTTAACAAACAAAACATTATATAACTCTTCCATCCGGGTTACTACAACCCTTGCCGATTTCGAAGCAAATATGGAGGATGTGGCCATGGATTTTATCACCAACCTTCCCTTTTCCAATGGACGCACTATTATTATGGTGGTCATTTACAGGTTTTCAAAATATGCACACTTGGTTGGTTTAAAAGGTGACTTCAATAGTAAGCAAGTGGCTAAGTTGTTTGTGAAAACATAGTAAAGTTACATGGTTTTCCTAAAACCAGAATTTCTGATTGAGATAAGGTGTTCATGAGCCAATTTTGGCATCATTTGTTTAAGTCGAGTGGTACCGCTTTGAAATTAAGGATTGCATACCACTCGCAAATGGATGGTCAATAGGAGACATTGAAAAAATGCATTGAAATGTATCTACGATGCTTTACATATAAAAATTCTAAGGAATGGTCTAAACTGTTACCATGGGCATAATATTGGTACAACTCTTCCTTCCATTATAGTACCGACATAACACCCTTCAAAGTTGTTTATGGGAGAGACCCCCCACAAATAATTAAATATACCATTAGTAGCCAGGATCCCTAATGTTCAAAATCAACTCATATAGAGAGATGCAACAATCAACAAACTCAAAATAAAAAGACAACATCACATGAAGAAAGTGGTGGATAGAAGATGAAATCCACTACAATTAGAAATTGATGACATGATATTGGTTAAACTTCAACCCTTTAGACAACATTATGTATTGCTAAGAAAGAATCAAAAGTTTAGCCTTTGATATTTCAAATCCTTTCCTATAATTAAGAAGATTGGGGAAGTAGCTTATAAACTCCTTTTTTCCTTTTTGCAAAAAAATCATCACGTCTTTCACTGTACTCAATTGAAATTGTGTAAAAGTGATCATGTTAAGACATATGTCCCATTACCCATTACAAATTAAAACATAGGTTTTGTGATGCAACCATAAGTCATACTACAAAACAAAATCATTAGAAGGAATCAACAACCATTCAACAACACTTAATAAAGTGGGAAGACTTGGAAGACCACCAAGCAAAATGGGAGGACACTATAACTTCGAGGCAAGCTTTTTGCAGAATTCAACATTGAGGACAAGGTTTCTTTTAAAGAAGAGGATAATGTAACAAATAGGGGTGGCAAAACGGGGCGGGTCGCGCGGGCCGACCCGCAGCCCGCAACAAAAAACGCGGGAGGGTTCTCTTTTCTGACCCGCTAACCCATTTAAGCCCGTCCCGCATAACCCGTGGCCTGTGCGGGCTTACGACAGGGCAGGACGGGCTGGCCCGTCAACTCACTGCTGAATGTGAATCGTGATGTGCAAGTGTTGGTGCCCTTTTTTTTCTCACAAATTCACAATCATTTTGAAACCCTACAAAAAACAAGCAGCATCCACGACCGCGAGCGACATCTGTCGTCGCTGCGATTCTTCCTCCACGAACACCACCGTATGTGTCCACCGTCCTCCACCGCCAACACCATCGTATGCGACCGCCTCCACCGCCAAGACCACCATCTCCCGATCCTTCCCTCCACCGCGAACACCACCATCTCTGCCACCATCGTCCTCCACCGCCAACACCACCATCTGCAACCGCCTCCACCGCCAACACCACCATCTGCGACTACGATTGCCACTTTTACTCATGAGATTTTTTTTTCCATTATCTTCTTCTCCAGATTTGTGGAGCAACAATTTTAAGGTTTTTTCATTTGTAAAAGTTATGCGGACCAACCCGCAAGTCCGTGGACTAACCTGATCCACATTTTGCGGACTTATGCGGGACGGGCCAATGTGGGACGAACCAACCCGCACCACTAGTAATAAACATAGTTATAATAAAAAAATTACAAAGAATAGTGGAAATATAGAATAAGAACACGTGGTAAGCAATGAAAAGGAAAAGGTGATCCAAAATAGCTAATTTATAGCTGACGAATTTTGAATGGTGCAAACATTAATATTTAAGGCACACAGAAGAAAGAGAGAGGGGGTGAAAGAAATTTGATGAAACCCATGCCTTTCTCTTCAATTTTTTTTTTCAAATATAGAGAAACAAATTTCACTTTAAAAAATCATTAAATAAAAATTAATTATAAAAACAAAAAATAATTAATTACTGTATTAATTAAATTAAATATTATTTTAAAATTTAAAAAAATATTATATTTAATTATTTTTATCTCTAAAATTAATTTATATTTAATAATTTTTTATAATATTTTTGAAAAGAAAACAATTAATATATAAAAATCCAATATAAACCTATTAAATTAAGTAATAATATGTATAATCTGAAAAAAAAATCTAAATATTTTTTTAAATGTCAGGAAGTTAGTTAGTATATATGACGAGAAAAAATGCACAAGACCAAGATATAGAAAAACTAATTTTATGTGAAATTTTTTATTTATTTTTTATTTTATTGTAGAAGTGTTTACTTTTTGATACTTGAAAAAGTGTCTTTATTCTTTTCCACAGTGTCAGTATACAGAATAAACTTAGAGCCTCATCAAATTCTTCACTCACTCTGTAAATTTCTCAATCCCATTTCCTCTCTTCAATCCCTCGCACATTTCATTCTCTTATTTTCAACCCTTTTCATCATAAAACTGATTTTATTTATTTATTTATCATTTCATTTGCTACCCATAATCTGTTTTAGTTTTAATCTCACTTCAATTTTCAGTTTTTTCAACTGGGTGATGGAGCCCTCTGTTGATGTTGTGTCAAGCGCAAAACGCCCTCGACAAATGGGTATATTCATCATTTCCTTCTCAATCTTTCATTTTAATTTTAAATTTGACACTAATGTTCATCTGGGGTACACTATTTTGCATTTTCAGAATCATTTTCTTTTCCCCTCTTTAGTTAATGGTTGTCTCTTGTGGATTATGTGCATGTTACATGCGAAAAGTTTTGTCTTTTACATTTGATTCATAATATTCAATCTGTTTTCTTTAATTCTAGATTTAACGTGTTTGGTTTTGGGTGTGTGTTGCTCTATGTGTAGTTTATAAGGACCAGTGAAGCCATTTGAGCTCTGCTATTGTGTAGATGATGTATTTTTAGCTCTGGGTGTTGTATTTTTAGCCCTCTTTAGATGGTGAAGTGTTGCATTTGCAACCCTTTCTGTCTGTTCCTGGTGATGCCAGAGAGTTATGTGTCAGTTGGTCATGGACATTCATTCATGGGTTGGCTTGGAAGTAGTGATGTTAGCTTGCAGAAACAATGTGATGATGTTTGAGTCAGTCTTTGTGAAACCTGAGGGTGTTGGTGTAGGTTGAGAAGTGAAGTTAAAAAAAAAAATGGCAACTCAGAATCCGTTCTGTTCTAAACTGGATGGGAACGGGGGTTGAGAATTGTGTGATATGAAATGGTGATTGGTTGGTGGACACCATTTGGCTTGGGCCATACAATTATCTAATGGTCCACATAGCTTTCCTGTTAAAAACATGTAAAATGGTAACTCCAATCCAAATATTTCATTTCATTTTTTGAATTTGCTTGGTTTGATTTGATTAGTTGTTGGCTGTGTTGAAACTGCACGGTTCTTGTCTGGTATTATGTTTCCCAAATCCCCATAATGCATGCACTTATTGGATTGTGTGGTTATGCAGAATATTCAATGTATAATAACACTTGAAGGAACATTTGTAGTTTGTTTCATTGAATATAGTTCCATTTTTTAAAACCAGGATTTTCTTCTGACCCGGGTGGAGACAAAAGACTGAAAGTTTCAAGTTATAGCCTGCCATACTCAACGCATGATAAGACTTCATATGTTGTTGATTACAGCAATCCATTTGCAATATCTGATGTTCTGGATAGTTTAGAGAGTGGAAAATTTGGAAGTGTCACAAAGGACATAGAGGACCTTATAGCCCAAAAAATGCAAATATTGGGCCCTTACTTTGTTAAATATCCCATTCTAGTGGATCAATGGGAGAAAGCGGTAATGAAACTTGATGAAGAAATTCCTAAGTTGGAAAATCAACTAGTTACTGTTTGGACGCATCAAAATGTCATAGATCTGGAGGGGGAACACACCAGAAAGGATCTCCCTGCAACACAAAATCATGTTGTGATTATTGATTCAGACGAGGAAGATGACAGAGATGAAAAATCTATGGTCCCATTTCATGAAGTTGTGTTGCCTAAACTAGTTGCACCGTCTCCTGCATTGAAGATACTTGTAAGTTTTTGCTCTTTCCTTGTTTTGGTAATTATGTAAATACATGAGCATTGAAATTATGAATGCTAATGTGCATGAGCTTTTATTTGGAATGATTTGACATAATTGTAGCTTCTATTGGAACATTGATTCTTGTAAAATTATCATCAACTCTTGAATTAGTTTCTTGAATTTTGGTTCCTTAAAAAATATATTGCCTTAAGTCACTTGTACATTTTACATATCCATCATCCTTATATGATCCATTCTATATGTTTTAACTTTTGGGCATGTTGAGTTGGCCTGTCATTTTGCTTTTTGGCATTTTATGTTGTGTTTCTATTAGCTGTTGCTAAAGTCTAACATGATTGCTTATGTTGGCTTTTTACCGTTTTTTATGGTTAAAAACATTTCCATATTTGATCAAGAGACCATTTTATTTATTTATTTTAATAGTTACAATAGTAATGAGTAATTAAAAATAATAATATTAATAATAACATAATTATGAATAATAAAGAAAACAGTGTTTCTTTTCCACTCATTTCATTCCAACCAAGCAACCCCCTTTTCTACTCATTTCTTCTTTTCTTTTCTCTTTCATTTCCTCTATTCCTTTCCTCTCTACCAAACGGAAGATCAGTTTTGTAATCATTGGATGTGTTGCTAAACTTGAATATTCTTATGTAATATGAAATTCCCTTTACGTTTGTATTTTAATGTATTCTTGGTAGTAGGGAAAAAGGTTGAAAATGAAAAAAATGAAAATATTGGATGTATATAGATTTATAATGTTTCTAAATTGTGTGTCTTTTATATTTTGTTTCTTTACTCTTGCTATGCATGCACTAGTGTTGAAAGATGAATAGGGTGTATTGATATTTGAGCTTTTCCATTTATTTCTCAGAGCATATTGTGTAAATTGTTTTAAGTTGAATCACCACATTTTCTTTTAATTACCTTCCTTTGTAAGATTTTTTGTAGTTGGATTTAGATGTGTATTTTTAAAAGATGATTCTCACTAAGTGGGATAAGGTTTGGTTGTTTGTTTGTTTACATGAGAAGTTGCTGGGTATTTCTTCTTTTCTTGTTCTTCATTTTAATGCAAGTTGTTTCACTGACATACCTTACTAATCTACCTGTAACAATGGATTTTAGGGGTATCAACCTCCCATTCCTTACGCGGGAGAAAGAGATCTAAAAATTGAGACAAGTATGGAGGATAAACCTAACAACACTCAGAACAATAAAGGTGTTTATGTTGGTGTACTGGAAGAGGAAGAAGATGACATTGATATTGAAGATGATGGTCTAGAAGATATTTGGAAGGAGATGTCAATGGCTATAGAATGTTCCAAAGTATCATACTTAAATTTGTTATATTTTTCAATAATAATAGTTGTCTCTGCCAATTAGTTTTTCATTTATTCATTTGGATGATCTTTTCATGTAATTTAATTTGTAATGCTTTGGTTATATAATGTTAGTTTTGAGGGTTGAGAAGGCATCACATTTTTCTTATAGCATAGTTACATGGTTGGGTGGGTTTGTTACTTGTTAACTACATTATTTATTGATTTATGTAGACAATTGTAGTATGTTTTTTACATGTAGGTTATTATTATTATTATTTTCTGATGTACACTGAAAATATTCTTAACATTTCTGTCATCTGATCTTAGATAAGTTGTTTGTGTATTGCATATTCTATATCTACAGTACTTCACTAAAGGCATATTGAATGTAATATTATGTTTAGTGCGTTAAGGCATATGATTGTCCTTATTAGCCTTGATTATTTTGCTCTCTCACTTAACCTTTCTATGTTATACTTGTTTGCATTGCATGTAACATGTAGATATCGCATGCTTTTCTTTTGTGCCCCGGAGAATTTACTTGCACACAAGTCATAGTAATTAAGCTTTATGTACATTATTTCTTACTTTAAATTTTACCCATAAATGGCATTTTTAAGAGGTCCTTTGGCATTGATCTGGTTTAAATGTATCTCCACTAGGATGTTTCGGTTGATCCTCACCCAGATGAAGAAGCAGAAGAAGAAGATGATGAAGATGATGATGATTGTGATCATTCTTTTTTCTTAAAAGATGACCTTGGCTATGTTTGTCGTGTTTGTGGGGTTATTGAACGAGGAATTGAAACCATATTTGAGTTTCAGTACAAGGTTAAACTCTAGTTCCTGCATTCATGCTTTTTTGTTTATAAATCATGATTAAAAAATTATTAAATGTGTGAAAATTGTGTTTTTAAGTATGGGGCTTGAAATTAGATGTACAGGTTGAAAGTCTGGGCAGAGCAGGACCTAACAATATGACAAGTGAATTGTTAAATTTCTCTATAAATCTTGTGTTAAGGAAATTCTTGTGATAATTTACTGTTTCCCACACCTGCTGGAAAATGTTTATTTTGTTTAATCCATCTGAGTTCTCTTTAAGGACTTATCAACCCCTTTATTAAACCAAGACAATACAATAGCAGGTAGATCATTATTCAAAATCATGTGGTATTGGTTGCTTTATAGAAACGACTTTTAATTATCATATTAATTTTATTGAAGGTTAAACGAAGCACAAGAACTTATGCGTCTGATTCATGGAATACCAAGAAAACAGATGTATTTGGAATTAATGTTGTTAAAGATGACCTCATAGTTACTGAAATCCCAGCGCACCCTAGACACATGAAACAGATGAAACCCCATCAAATTGAAGGATTCAATTTTCTTGGTAGAAATCTTGCAGGTGACCATCCTGGTGGCTGCATCTTAGCCCATGCTCCAGGATCTGGGAAAACATTCATGATAATCAGTTTCATGCAAAGTTTTCTAG
>Ga0123342_1002537_pt1 | contig 30304 bp, 15 predicted proteins | sample Turbeawhitnodule_FD_89960 | JGI IMG/M metagenome (GOLD analysis project Ga0123342, IMG submission 89960) | Root nodule microbial communities of legume samples collected from Mexico - Turtle bean Mexico white nodule | ecosystem: Host-associated > Plants > Roots > Nodule | place: Mexico: Nepantla... | reverse complement strand
TTGACAACCTCAAGAGCACACAGCACTTCTCAGTTTCACACACAGAGTTTCTTCAAAGTACAAAAGGATTACACTTGTTACAGAAAAGATCTGAAATCAATACAAGATGAAAATCCTATTCCACACTCTTTTTATCAAAAGCAATCTTAAAGAAAACTTCAACTCTTCAAAAGCAAAATCAGTGAAAAAATCAAATCTAATTTTTTTTATTAAATCTCAGTTCTTGTTTGTTACATAATCTGAACAAACTATTTATTGCTTTCAAAGACTAGTCAAAGCATTTAAATTTGGAGCGTAATCAGTTATAAAATCATTTAATGCTCAGTCAAAGCACAAAACAGTTTTTGGTTATGGTCCCAAAACAAACAATCGGTTGAATGCTCAAATCAATCGGTTGTTTTGGTTTGACAGCAAGTCAACCATCAAAAACAGTTTTCAACCTTTCTAAAAACACCTAAGTATAAAACAATCGGTTGTTTCGATAAAACAACAGGTTGTTTTTCACTTAGTTTGAAAAACACTTTCAATTAAAAAGGTTTGAGAATGCTTAAGCTTTGGATTCAATCAAGAGTAGATTTACACAGATAATCTACCCCAGATCCTATTCTAAAACACCTTAGCAACAGGAAGCACCTTCAGCCTTTCATCAAACTTCAAAGGGTTTGGATTCTTCAAAGCTTGAACACACTTGATTCAACACAATTCTCCGTACAGCTATGTTTTCTATCAGAATAAATGGCAATTTGGTGGGTTTTTTTCCTTACAATAGAGGTGTCAGACAAGGTGATCCTTTGTCTCCTTTACTTTGTTTTCTTGTAGAGGAAGTTCTTAGTAGAGGTATCTCTAAGCTTGTGAATGATAAGAAAATTCTATATATGGCTAATCCGCAAGGTTATCTCACTCCCTCTCGTATTTTATATGCTAATGACATATTTGTTTTTTGTAAGGGGGATAATAAGTCTCTTAGAAATTTGAGTCTTTTTCTTAAAACATATGGTGATTTTTCTGGTTAATATGTTAATAATTTCTAAGAGTAGTTTTTTCACCATGGATAATTCTTTAAGATTTGTCACCAAAATTCAACGTATTCTTTCTTGAAGTCATTGTTGTTTGCCTTTCAATTATTTAGGAGTGTCTATCTTTGTTGGTGCTCCAAAGTGTCGATTTCTCCAACCTTTGGTTGATAAAGTCAAATTGAAGCTAGCATCTTGAAAGGTAAATCTCTTAGCATTATGAGTCGGATTCAGTAGGTCAATATGGTGATTGCTGTATTTCTAGCTTATAGCATTAATATGTATAAATGGCATGTTTCACTTCTTAAGCAAGTTGAGCAGTGTTGTCAAAATTTTATTTAGACTAGTGATATTCTGAAAAAAGACATAGTTACCATGAATTGGGATACGATTTGTTTTCCTCTTAATAGTGGAGGTTTGAATATTATTAATCTTCGTCATGAAAATAATTCATATCTTCTTACGCTTGTTTGGAACTTTGCTTATAGTTACAGGCCTTGGTCTTTTCTCCTGAAAGTTAGGGTTCTTAAATCAAAATACAAGTTTAGAATGGTTTATATATCCTCATCTCTTTGGCCTAGAATTAAGTAGTGTTATTCTACTATACTTGATTATACTTCTTGGACTATTGGTACAGGTACTTTTATTAATTTCATGAATGATAAATGATGTTCTACTACTTCTTTAGCAAATATTGCAAGGTTATATGATGGTGCTAGCATTCTGGATACAGTCTCTCAGTTTTGGATAGGTTGTGATTGGAATATTCCCTTGCCTTTACAGCAGATGCCTCATTTTTTTAATCATATCATGGTTAAGGAGGAACAGAATATTCCTAATTGGATTCTAGATGAGTCTGGTTGTTTCACTCTTAAATCGGTTAGGACTTTTTTCTTAGAACCAGGAGTTCCCTGTGGTTGGAGTAAATTTATTTGGTCTTCATCTATTCCGCCTTCCAAAACTCGTACTCTGGAAAGTTTTTCATGGACGGCTTCCTACAGATCAGCATATTCAGAATAAAGGTTTGCATATATGTTCTATGTGTATGCTTTGTGAAAAGCACGAGAAATCAATTCAATGTTTATTTTTTTGAATGTTCTAATGTTTTGCCTATTTAGAGTTGGGTTCGGCAGATATTTCTTACTTCTCATTTCTCTAATAAGGACGATCTTCTTTCTTTTATTAAGAGTGATGGTAGTACTTTGGTTAAATTGATAAGCTTGTTGTGATAACTTTTTCTATTTGGATTATATTGTGTATGAGGAATTATGCTAGATTTCACGATAAAATTGATGTTTCTAGGGCTATTTCGGTAATTAAAGATTTAACTTGTCTAATGGGAAATTCGTCTAAAGCTTCAATGAAAAAGCATATGTTGAATTTCAACGTGATTAAGTTTTTTTATATTAATACTCGTACTGGTAAAGTTCTTTGTCCTCTTCCTGTTAGATGGGAGTTTCCTTCACCGGGTTGGGTTAAAATTAACACTGATGGGGCTGCTAGGGGATATCCTGGTCTTGCTACTTGTGGAGGTATTTTTCGTAGGAGTATGGAGGAGTTTTTTGGTGTTTTCTCTGCGTTTCTTGAAGTTCAAACTGCTGTTGTTGTTGAATTTTATGGAGTTATACATGTTATGGAGGAACTCAAAAGATGGAGCTTACTAATGTCTGGCTTGAATGTGATTCTGCCTTGGTTTCTGCTGCGTTTACTGCTAGGACTAATGTTTCGTGGATGTTTTGTAATCGATGGAATACTTGTTTTAATTACCGTGGAAAAATCAGGTTTAAGGTTACTCATATTTTTCGTGAAGGGAATGTTGTGCTGATAAGTTGGCTAATTTAGGATTTATTCATAGAGAATAATTTCATTGGTATAATATAATAGGCTTCAAGCTAGTATGCTCTTAAAATTTTTTATGTATAAGTAGTCTACCTATGTATCGTTTTTGTTAACATATGGATTTTGGTCTAGTTCTCCCATATTTTTTTTGTATTTTCTTTTTTTTAATAATACTTTTTTCATGTGATGACAAATTATTGTTGTTATTTGAGATGTAAGCCTAGCTGAGATGTCAAGTTACATAGTGATACCTAACATGAAAGTTTTTATAAAAAAAAATAATATTTTTTAAGACTAATGAAAATACTTAAACTCTATTAATTGGAAAACCCGTTAATCTCAAGCAATTAAGATAAAAATACAAAAGAGTTTTAAATTTCAGAATTCAAGAGTTTTCTATTTAGTTTCTATTAAACCTTTCTTCCTCATTATCAAGGTTTCATAAACTTTTGTCATAGGGTTCTTGTTTCTTGAACTCAAGAGTTGAAATGGTTCACCAAATTTAATTCTTAACTTTTTTTAAGATGTGCATTCTTTTAACAAAACTTCACGTACATTTAACCAATCATACTTAATTTGTTTGAAAAATTCATGTTTGGTTGAAAACGACGAAATACAATAATATTCTCAAAAGTGCCACTGAATAAAAACTAAAAAATAACTTGTGTTGGGTTAAAAGAAATCATGCCATTTTTTATTCCAAACTTCTTTAACATAAATCGGTTTACTTGAAGTTTTTAGCCAAAATCACTTTTACAAAATTAAATTTATCCTAAACCAAGTTTTCAAATGTTCAACCAAACACACTGTAACAGTGTCATTATAACTATTTATTTATTTTTTGAAATGGAAAGGAGTTACTGCATCACATAAAGAGACAGTGCACAAACGTAGTGTGTCAATAACCTAAGTAATTGCTATCTCCTGGGAAGCATGGGACAGGATATTGGCTCTTGATGATATACCATGATGTTGTGTGGTAGTGATTCTTTTATAGCATTTGGATGACACATTTTGACTTTCTGACACATCTAGCACTGACATTGAAGAACAATCAACATTGTTTTCCTCCTTCTTTAGCTTTCCGTCTTCTGCCATAACTCTTAAAAACACTTCCAATGCCTTGCACATCCAATCATATCGGCTCAGTCTGAATGCTTCTTTTATGTTTACCTAAAAAAGAAAACATATTCACCTTACCTTAACCAAAGATGTTCTTTGCTTCTAAAAATAAATCTGTTTTTAACCCTTAATATCTCAAACATGAGTTTTCTGTTCTTATATGTGTTTCCAAGTATGCTATGTAATGTCACTACAGTCAAGTTTAAATATCTATATCATGGTACTTCTATGATGTTGTGATTAATGTAAATCTTTTCAGAATTTATTCAGAGCAATTGATTTCTACATTCTAGCAACGTATTTCCATATATACTATGTTTCATGTTTGAATCTTGTACTTGGTACTTTTATATATGATGTTGTGATTTATGTTTGCTTTAAGAATTTATACAGAACACTTACCCATTGGCGATTATGGTCTTTTTGCTCTGGCCAGGTCTCAAGTTCTTCAGTCACCTCTAAGGAAAACATGTACCCTCTACACCATCCTTCCTGGCTACATGAATCCTTGCTGCTTTTGCTTCTGAATTCCCATCTCCCCAAAGGAGTTTCCTGAAAATGAATGTCCACCCTTTAGCCAATGAAGATTTCTCAAATTTGGTATCATATGAATGAGAAATAGCATAGTCATAATCAAAGAAGAGGATGGGAAAATGGAATAAACATCTTCATTTTGTCAGTTATTTTTAGTGTCAAAATAAAAGGTGGTGGTAATGTGAAGTTCAACAATGTTGATCCTTTTTGGCATTGCAGAAGGTTTTGCTTAGTTGACTTCAATTGGAACCATATTTATGCTGAACTGGGAAAAAGGGCAGCTTTAGCAGGATAAGCTTGGTGTACACTAAGTTTTATCATATTATGGTGTTTTTATTGAGAAGATTCATAACTAAATACCAAATCTTCCCCCATACACAGTGTAATACCAAATGCTTATAGAAATGAGAGGAGGTTTATGTGTCATGTTTATGGACTATGACATAGTATATATACTAATATTCACTAAAACAAAACGTATTATATCATTCAAATTCAAGCTTAAACATTTCAATGATGAATATCATAAATATATACTTAAATAAACTTACTCTTACAATCCCTTTAACTCCTGCTTCCTCTAGGGCTTCACGGCAAGCAGCTTCTGTAACAGTTTCATCATCCTCCCATCCTCCCTGGAAAGAGAACAAAGTGACACTTCACAAAGAGTTTCATGCTGATGAAGTTTTTATTGGTTGAAAGAAGACAATATCAAGTACCTTTGGAAACACAAGGTCATCACGTTTTGGTGAAGAAATCATAAGTACTTCTATCATCCCCTCAGTATTTTCATTTTGATCTCCTTTTCCCTTTTTCCATCTGTAGGGAATACATCTGTTGCAATGCATCAGTAAGAAATTTAATTCTAACTGTTGGTAAGATATTGTTGCAAGTCTTATCAAATATTTGTCCTCGCCACTTTTCTAGCAAGTTATATATGCTTGGAAGCGCTTGAACTACCAAAATTCAAAATCTGTTTCTCTTTTGATACTTCTAAATGGAACTACTGTAAGTTCTGTCTGAATGCTCATGATCTGTCAGCACTATATGGTTTATCTGTTATTTGAACAAAGATTAACCCAGGCTGGGATCTCTTGTAGCATAGATTTTACTCGTTCAAAAATCACTGTTTTGATTACTTTATCAACAAATATTTCTTTTATTGGATTACTCTATACACTATGATAGTTAATGACATTTTTAGGCTATTTTTCAATCAAATTCGTAACTAAAACTACCCAAATAGAAAAATTATGTAACAAGCTTCAAAAATAAACATTTTTTTTTAATAAAAATTTTATGTTAGACATCACTGTAAAAATTGACATCTTAATTAAATTATTTCAAAAATTATCATCTGTATGGAGAAAATATTATTAAAAAAATAAAAATTAGTATGGAAGATTAGTTAAACAAAATAGGTACATGTGAAGAAAAGAATCAAATTACATAAGGAAAAAATAAACATATTCTTATATACTACTTCTTAAATTTATTATTAATCTTTGATAATTGGATTGTAAATAAGATTGGTTAAAAATTAAAGTAAATTTTAGTGTATAAATGAAAAGATTGATGGACTAAGTTTTAGATTGTAAATGTGTCTCTTTTTTTTACTTACGATAGTGAATCTCTTCAAACTAAAAATTCAATTTGAAGTCTAAATGAAATCAAGTTGTAAAACTAGAGTTAGGGCAATTATCACACTAGTTTATCTTTATCTGTGCTGAGTCACTGTGAGATTCTCAAAAAGATGAGGGCATGTTGTCTCATTATTTCTCCAAGGTTCCATGTTAAGCCTCAACAGAAGTTTGCAGAAGCATTTACATGTGAGCTAGGTGGAAGTTTCTATGGGAGATATATTGAATGAGTAGATCGAGAATCTATAATAGCTGATAGTTTTATCGTTTTATATAACAGCCAAAATTGATCACGCTATTAGATTTTATATTTGTTCGGGTCAAACTCAATGATATGGTCTGCTATAAAATATAGTTGAATATTTTAATGTCAGCATGATAAGACAAGTAATAAATAATAAAACCATTTTTTCAAAATTCATTAAAAATATATGTGTTCTTGATTTCGATTTCATTAACTAGGAGCGCAGAAAAAAGAAGGGAAATTATGTATTTTGGAGCCACATAGAATAATTAAGGGTTGAATATTTTTTATCTTCCACAAATGTGATGATGTTTTATACTAATACTTATAAAATTTGTAGAGTGAATTACACTTACATTGCATTATTTTTTTTTAATTATACTTACGCCTTAAATTTTTTTAAATTCTATTCTAATCTTCTTTTTTCTTTTTTTTTTTAAACGTTACACTAACACTCCTTTTTATATTGATAAAATCTCATGGCTATAGATATCATACACTCAAGAAAATTTATTGATTTATAATATTTATATTTAACAAAATAGCATAAGAATAAAAAATGTTTATCAAAAAAATATTAATTTGATAAATAAATTACTAGAATTATATTAACTTTGTTATTTTTATAATAATTATATTAAAATTCATAAATTAGAAATATTTTATTTTTACATACTCTGTTTTGTACTTTTATAAGCTTGACGTTTTATAAATAGCAAAAAGACTAGCTTAATGCAATTAATGGTAAAAATTATTTACCTTTTATAAATTATACTATGTTTTGGGACATATAATGTTGAGACATGATCTTGAGAAAAAAATTTCATTATCCGTTTTGGATCACGTGTTTATAGTTTTGTTGGTTAATTTCTGCACTAATGAAGCAAAGGGTTATTAATTTTTTAAAATATTACAAAACTGAATTATGTATTATTAATAAAGAAGCTTTGAGACGTACCATGAGTAATGATATAGATATATAAGTCAATTTCTTTCTGCATTTTCATAATTTTTTTCGATATTTTTATAAATCTTTTAATTTTAAAATTATCATTGTATAAAAGGTGTTGGATATTTTTTCAAATTATACAATTCATAAACGTTTCAAACTCTAGAATTTGGAATACAGTTTTTTTATTCTAAATTCTAGAGTTTGTAATATATTTTCAAAAGTACCTTCCAGAACTGGAGTACAATTTTTTAAAAAAATTATAGAGATTTTGAAAGGTAATTTTTGGATTTTAAAATACATTTCGAATTCTAAAATTCAGAATATTAGAATATAAAATTGTATTCCAAATTCTTTAATTCAGAATATATTTTTCAACATAAAAAATACTTTTCAAATTCTAAAATTTGATATACAATTTTGTATTTTGAATTTTAAAGTTTAAAATTTTAGAATCCAGAAAAAGGAAATTGGGATGTGAATAAAGAAAAGAGCAAAGTTGTCATTTCAAGTTTTTTATGCAAGTGCAGAAAAACAAAATGGAGGTGCATGAAGAAATTGTCTAACAATAATTTCTCATTTAAAATTGGATATGCTTTTTTAAGGCTAAGCCTGAGATTGGTTAAAAAAGTGTGGACTGTTTCTTTCTGCACCTCCATATGTTTTTCTAACACCCTCATATTAAACATGAAAATACTTTTTTATCCTTCTTGTGTCACCTCCATATTTCGAATTACATAATCCAAAATGGTATTCTGGATTATATAATTCGAAAGTCTGGATTTGATAGTAGCTTCTAGATTAAGTAATAAGGTCACGCATTTGAAAAAAGACTTCCAGATTACATAATTCAGAAACTAGGAAAAATTTTCAAATTATGTAATCCGAAAACTAATCATGCATTTGAAAAAAGAATTTCAACATTTGGAAGCTAATTACGAATTTGAAAAATGACTTTCAGATTATCCAATCCGAAATATTAGATAGAGACATTTTTGGAAATACAAAAATTTATGGAAGTGGGAGAAAAACTTTCATACAGGAAGAAACACTCCGCTAGAGCCCCAATATGAGAGGCCCAAGGGTTTTTGCCTTGACATATAAATATAAAATAATTATAAAAGCTTTCGTATTTTAAAAAGTTTTTGTCATTAAGTTATCAAGTTCACTAATTATATATATTCTTATTATGTATATATATATATACAGACACACGATTGTTACAAAGGAGTAAAATATGAAAGATGTTTGGCTATATAAGGCTTACCCGGAAACGAGGCGCATGTTGTCTTCGTAACGCTGTCGTTGTCGCCCTGTACGTGCCGTCACAAACGACATGGATTCTACTCAAACGTACAATTCTAAAACAACAGTGAGAATCAATCAAGACACGGTTGAAGAATGTCACAAAATACAACGTTAATCGAAGATGGACGAATCATAACATAATTCACACTAATGCAAAAGCTTAACAAACAGGGTTACGTTTTCCTTTGTTTGTAAATGTCACAGTGAGAAACTTACAGAGCCAAAAGACCCAAAAATCAGCTTCCGAAATATCTGAGAAGAGAAGAAGCACAAAAAATGGTTATATAGGATATAGTTGGTCGAAGGAAAGGTTGAGTGTGTTCAACAAAATTGCAAGGAAACTAGGTCACGCATAGCATTGGAATCTTTGAACTCTGGTTCAGAAAGGAACGAAGAAGAAGAAGGGAAGAAAAAGCTTCTATGGAAGAGAAAGAAAGAGTGAGATAAAGGCTTAAGAGGGGTCATAGATTTGCAGAAACGGCCTTTGTTTATATAGTGAGAAGATTTTCCAGTCTTTCGGGATCAGAGCGCTGGAGTTGAATTTTTTCGTTGACTTTTTATTACACTCAAGATTTTCTTATTTAGATATCAATGCTTTCATATCTGTGGTAGAAAATAATAATGATAATAATTGTGTAATTTGATTTCTTAATGGTCAAGTTTCAGAAATTAATTATCATCGGCTGGTGTAGGAACGATATTCTTTTTAGTAGGGATAGTTTTAAAGATAAATGTTAAATCAAATTTAAAAATATAATTAGTTATTTATTTTGAAAAATTATATCATCTATAAATTATTATTATTCATAATTTTTTGCATCTTCTTTAACTTAATTTAGATAAATTTATGAGACCTAAAAACCTTAAATTTAATGGATAAACTAATATAAAATATCGCTCTTATAAATACAAAGTAATTAATTATTATATCAATTAAATTTAATATTATTTTATAAATTCAAAATTAATTTTTATTTAAAATAGTTTTTATTAATAAAAAATTATAAATTAATATTTAATTTACAATTAAAATTTTAGTTATCTATTACTTTATATTTTAATAAATACGCAAATGGAAATAAATAAATAGATTAAAGGAATCAGATTTCAAATTAAATAGAAGCAAGTATCTCTGATGGATAAAACTATTTTGTTAAAGATGGTTAGTTTAAATTTTAAAAAAAAAAAAAAATAGTTGATATTTCATTAAAATTTAAAAAAAAATGAATAGGGTGATCACCCTGTTGAAACCTTTCTGATTTTCTTCCTTAACCCCTAAGCTTATGATTAATTCAAGATGGTTAGTTTAAAATTTAACTTTAAAAAAAATAGTTGATATTTCATTAAAATTAAAAAAAAAAATGAATATCACCCTGTTGAGACCATTCTGATTTTCTTCCTTAAATATGGTTCCTAAGTTTATGATTCATTCAAGAAAGCTTTTAAGTTTTAGTCTTAACTAACTGTAATGGTGTCCAAAAAAAATTTAAAATCGATAATTAAAAAAATAATTGTTTCATAAATTACAATTAATCTGTAAAAAAAATTCTATAAAAATTTATTCAAAATTTTCATTTTTAACATGTTTTCAAACTAATTTTAATTTATAAAAAATATGTTATTTATCTTATATTTTTCTACTTAATCTATTGGAAAACCATAGTAAATACTTTACTTTATTGAACCAATTTACTGACCAACTAAACGTTTTTTCTAGTCAAATTGCGGATCACGAGTGAAATGAATCAGCCGACAGCCTATACGTCACTCATCGTCAAAATATAAAATCAAAATATTTTTCAACAAAATATTTTTTATCACTACAAATAAATCAAAAATAAAAATATATAAATTATCATTTATACTATAAAAATAGTATATGTATATATATAATGCTGAAAAATTGAGATAGAGTGTGTCCATGGTCATACATCTTATGATTATCCAGGAAATCTATTAGAATATATATTGCGAAATTGAGAAATATTATCTCAATGTGTATCATTAATTTAATCAAATTGTATGGAATAGTTGTCTAATAATAGAATTAACTCATTATTTTGTGCTAAATCAGGTCAATTATCAGAGGTTCATCTTGACCCTATAAATACATGTTACAAAACAAGGTAAATATATGTATTTATTAGTATTTATTATCTCCAATTATCAAATACCGAGAACTGACTTGAATGTTGAAAGACCTTTTGTACGCACCCATCCCGCTTGGGTCGAAGACGGACGATCGAGTATTGTGTGAAGCTGGCACTCAGAAGACTAGAGGATGAACGCAGCAGTTACAAAAAACTGGCACTCACTGTGTTATGGTTAACAGTTATTCCATTTGTAATGTAACCACACCATGTACTTCTTCCTCACTCGAACTTTTTTCCTTTAAAGGGTTTTGATTGAAAATGTTTTAACGAGACACCCAATTAAATTTGTTTTACTAGGAATCTTAGTCATGTATCAATATTTGAGTTAAGCATCAACTGATACGCTCTAGGTCAGCATGAACCGACACACTTGAAAACTTGCATCAACTAAGATGCAAAGGTCAAGCATCAACCGAGATGTTCTACACTAGTGTGAACCGAAACGCTTGAAGACTTGCATCAACCAAGATGCAAAAGCCAAGAATCAAACAAGATGCTTTAGACCAGCGTGAACCAACACATTTGAAGATTTACATCAACCAAGACGAAAGACCAAGCATCAATCACGATGCTCTAGGCCAGCATGAATTGACATGCTTGAAGATTTGCATGAACAAATATGCAAAGGCCAAACATCAAACGAGATGTTACAGACCAACGTGAACTAACACGCTTGAAGACATGCATAAAAAAATATGCAAATGCCAAACATCAAATGAGATGTTACAGACCAACGTGAACTAACACGCTTTAGACTTGCATAAAAAAATATGCAAAGGCTAAACATCAACCTACATAATCTTGGCATGAATCTAGATTTTCTCAATATTAACCTAGATGTTCTCAGTATCAACCTAAATGTTCTCGACATGAACAAACATGCACTCGGTTTTACATCAAACACGATGTCAAAGTAAAACATTAACCTAAATATTCTCAGTATCAACCTGAATGTTCTCAACATCAACCTAAATGTTCTCGGCATCAACATAGATGTTCTTGGCATGAACCAACAGGCACTCGACTTTACATCAACCATGATGTCAAAGCAAAACATTAACCTGGATGTTATTGGCATCAACCTAAATGTTCTTGGCATCTACCTAGATGTTCTCGACATCAATCTTGATGTTCTCGACATGAACCAATATGCACTTGGCTTTACAAGACCATGATGTCAAAGAAAACCAATAACCTAGATGTTCTCGACACCAAACTAGATGTTCTCGGCATGAACCACCATGCACTCGGCTTTACATCAACCATGTCAAAGTAAAATATCAGCCTAAATGTTCTCGACATCAACCTAGATGTTTTCAACACCAACTTAGATTTTCTTGGCACTGACCTATATGTTCTAGACATCAACCTAGATGTTATCGGTATGAACCAACATGCACTCAACTTTACATTGATGTCAAAGCAAAACATAAACTTAGATGTTTTCTGCATGAACCACCATGCACTCAACTTTACATCAACCATGATGTCAAAAGAAAACATCAACCGAGATATTCTCAGCATGAACCAGCATGCACTTGGCTTTACATCAACCATGTCAAGGAAAAACATCAACCTAGATATTCTCCGCATCAACCTAGATGTTTCCAACATTAACCATAATGCACTCAACTTTACATCAACCATGATGTCAAAGCAAAACATCAATCAAGATGTTCCCGTCATCAACCCAGATGTTCTAGGCATGAACCAACATGCAATCGGCTTGACGTCAACCATGAATCAAATCAAAACATCAACCTAGATGTTGTTGACATCAACCTAGAAGTTATTGATACCAACCTAGATGTTCTCGGCACTGATAACTTCCCATATTTTAGTATTTTACTAGAATAATTTCATTTTCTTTAGGTTTTTCTTGTTTTTATTTTCTTTTTAGATTAGAGATTCATTTTCTCCAAAAATATAGATTTTTTAAAATAATACTCATACTTTATATTTTATTTGATTTGTCTAAAGTAATGTTTTAACCCTTTTACAAAGTTGACGTGGAGTTGAAAATGATTCAAGAAGCATGAATGAAGATATTAAAGAGGAAAAAATTGGAGATCGAAAGCTTAACTGATACAATCCAAGTAGCCAAGAAGATGACCAAGGACTCAAGAGACAATTCACACTGCTAGCAGTCATCTCAACAATCAAGTTAAGTCCCCACCAAATATCAGACGGACCTCAACAGAAGAAGAATTGGGCATAGACTAGAACATCAAATGTTCTTTCTTCTAGTTTTCTTAAAAGACAAAAACATGATTGTAAACAAATTGGGCTCACTTTTGGGGTCCAAATAGCAAAATAGGTAGAGTAGCTTCACATAGCATAAAAAAAAGTGTACTTAGCGAAATGGACTTGTACCAAGCCCACTTTTTCAAGACAAGGCACCTAAAATTATGGTTTTTAACCTACCTTCTAGAATTTGTGCCTAAAGGTGCGGTTTTGACCATGGTCAACACCCTAGGCAGCCCCTCTCCCTTGCCATTTCTACCCTTCACCCGTCTTGCCCACCAAGGCACCACTTCCTATAAATAGGGTGTCTTTCCTCATGTATTTTCACCTAGATTTTAAATATAGTAAAGAAACTCTACTTGAGTGATTAGTGAACTTTATCTCCTAAATGTTTTGGGTCTTATATTGAGTGTGTGATCATTTCAAGTGGCAGCTCTTTCTTCACTTATTTTGGAGTTTTCCACCCTCCAAGTGACGTGATCATCTTCACCATTCTTCACCATAAGCTTCCTTCATCTCATCTCTTTTTCCATCCTTTCGTGCACCATTTATGTTTTTTATGTTCTTGTTTGTGTCATTTTCTTTTGGTCATCTTCATTCATCATTTACTTCCATTGTTCTTAATTTATGACCCTTGCATCATAATCACCTTATTCTTGTGTTTTTCTCTTTCCCCTTCTGAAGTGAACCTTCACACTTACTTAACCACTTGGTTAAGTTCGTGTTCAGTGGAAATCTTCTTAGGGTTCTCACTTTAAATTGCTAATCTCAAAATCATAAACAAGAGAAACGAATTAAAATATGAAATCCTAAAATCAACTCACATCATTAACTAACTGAAGAGAACCTGTGGGAAACTTGCAGTAGAAGGCCAACGAAAGCATTGACTTACACTATACAATCAAACCGTTTGAGAAAGAAAAATTATAAAAGTTAGTTAAGAATGTAACTGAGAATTGGGGGTTGTTGAATGTTAAATCTGAAACTCATTCCAAAGTAGAAACTCTATTGTTCTCGACGGTTGACTCTCCCGCTGGTCGACTAGGTTGAACGCCTTTCTCTTGGATTTGCCGCAATGGAGTATTGACTTATGTCTATCTATTGAACTGAAACTTGGCTCCGTTGTGACAGAGGGTGCCCTACCTGTTGATTGCACTCCAATGATCAAGTCAGTAAGGGCTCACAAAAAATAAACAGTTTTTAATCTAGTGTGCAAAAACAGCATACCTTCATCTGGAGTCTTGGACCCCTTATATAACCGCACATGCAACAACTTCTCCCTAGAGAGAATAAAATCTTAACTAAAAATAGAACTGAGCACATAAAATAATAACAAATAACCCACCAGACATGGGCGTCAATTATTCTGTTATAAGTGTACACACTTATCTTTTAGGGTTTTAGCGGCATTTATCACAATACTTTGTACGTATCCCACATGCAACAAACAAACATACACAATTATTAGTAATCGCATACACACAGGTCCCACCCCTACGAAGGGGCGGCCACATTGTATTTGTCTTTGATGGACTCCTCCATTGGGCCAAAAACTCATAATCTTCGCCTAGGCCTAATAGCCGAGCTGACCACTTGCCAGCCCACACCGAGAACCGAGCTATTCTCAAGATAAACCGTTGACCAAGTCCTTGCCCAAGTCAATGCTATGATTTTGGTATATTCTATAAAGCTAATTAAAGCGTACCTTACACCTCCGCAGAAGGTTTTATTTATAGTGTTGGTTATGGGCCTTTGGCATGATGGGTCGGATATCAGTTATTGACTAGTATGCATCGTGATCCCTGATTAATAGGGAGGTATATTTAGAGAATATTCATAACATCTTTCAATTAATCAGTATTTAGCTGATTTGTCAGAGATATTTCCCGCATATTTTAGGATATGAATGTGACTCATTTAGTGCTATTGTAATTGTCGTTACTATTATTTATTGCGTAACTTGAACTGTTCTTTGACTCGGTCGGTCGGTCACAAGGCCCGAGTTTGTCCTATCCGATACCGACCGATACAATAACTATAGGTGACAATTGTCTCCTAAAATCGTCATCTATATTGAAAATTATAGATGACGGTCGTATGTTTTGACGATGGTTTCACAGACAACAATTTTAAATACGTCATTGTACAACTTAAAAAATTGTTGTCTATGAATTTTTTTACAGTATTGAGAACATCTAAGCCATAGTTAATTTACTAAAAATTATGGTGATTTAGCTATTATTGTACCAAATATTCTACTTTTAATTTTTTTTCTATGTCTAATATAAAGTATTTAACTTGTATTTAAAATCTTTAGCATAGCAACCATCTTATTATCCACTATCCTATGATAATAGTTTTGTAGTTGGTTGCCCCATAATACTACTATCAAGGATAGAAATGAACTATTTTCTTATAGACATGAAAATTTATTTTCACCACCAAAATTTTGAAAGGAAAAAAATAACAAATAAGGAGAAATATGAATGTTTTCTTATTCATATAAAAGTAATTTGTTACCTAAGGGGAAAAGGAAGGTTCATGAGGAGTCACGAAAAGTTTGAACTTGTAGGTTCTCCATTCCCGTTCTCATATTGGTTTATATTTTCTAAGTTTTATCGGTATTTTAATGCTATATTCCAAGCATACACCAATTTAAAGAATCAAAGTGTTTTTCGTTATAGTGAATAAATTTAATATTTGTTGCTTTGCATGATTACAAGGGAGAAGTGAAGAATGATAATAACTTTTTGAATTTATATAAATTATTCTTGGAACTTTTTCTATTCCTACTTTAAAATTAAGTAACATAATGACTTGGATGCAAAAAGACCAATTATTAAAGAACCCATTTAAACCTTATGCCAATCACATTGAAATATGAAAAAAAAAAATTAGAAACTCTAAAATTATTAAATGATACAAAAAAAAAAAATCACGTTTATCTAATATTGAAATGATTTACTTGTAATATATGCGCTAAAAAACGTAACACTTTTTTAATTTAAATTTAAACAAACAAATAAAATATGGGTTTGGATGTAAATAAAAATATCGTTCTCTTCTTATTCTTAAATGTTAAATTGTATTTTAACGAAATTTTGAACCTAATTAAGGAAAATATTTATTATAGTAAAATTCTTTTATCCAGTGATCATTTTAACAAAAATAAATATTATGATGGAATATATGAAGTATTCAACTCCAGCTTTTAACTCAAATAAAACCTATAAAAATATTAATACAGAAGATCATATTATTAAAGAATAAATTATCGTTTAGTATAAAAAATATTAATATATTTTGTTTTTAATATAATAAGAAAATTAGTATAAATTTTTTTTATTTAAATTTTGTTAATGGTGGAAATAATTAAGCATATTTTTTGTTTTTAAAATTTTTCAAGTATATTTATTAAAAGAAAAATTAACAATTAACAATTAACTTTTAAAATGAGTCTTTTATCTTTTATTATTTTCTTTATAAATATAAATATTTTACTAGTTTCTTACAATATTAATTATATATTAACATTAATTTTTTTAATTGACATGTCACTAAAAAAAATCATTAAATAGAAACTAATTTTAGAGACAAAAAATAATTAGTTGCTATGGTAACTAAATTAGAAACCATTTTAGAAACTAAAAAAAAAATTGGTTTCTAAATTAATTTCTATTATTGTTAAATGGTTTCTAAATTGGTATCTAATTAGCAACCAAGGTTTTTTCTACCAAAATTAGAATCTAAATAATTGATAGTTAAAACTTTGTTAATTAATTAGATACTAATTTAGAAATTATTTAACAATAATATAAACTAATTTAAAAACCATTTTTTCTAGTTTTTAGAATGGTCTCTAATCTAGTTACTATAACAACTAATTATTTTCTATCTCTAAAATTGGTTTCTATTTCATAATTCTCTTGTAGTGGGTGATAATTATTAAAAATCAAACACATGTTCAAATATTTATTAATAAATTTCAAACAAAATTAATGAAATTAAATATTTATACTAAGATTGTTATTTTTTTTATCATATTAAAAATAAAACATATTAACACTTGTTACATTGAACTGATTACTTATCTTTACTTAAAAAATAAATATGGTTATTTTTAAAATTAATTATTATAAATATAATACTTAAATATGATCTGTAGAAGATAAGAGAAGAAAAAAAAAAAAATATATATATATATATATATATATATATAGAAAGTGTGAATATCTGTGCATGCATTTTAAATGGTTTTATACTCAACCAAATGTAGAATACAGTTATACGGGTTCTCTGAACATATTATTAAATTTCATAACTAGTACTTTGTCTTTTGAATTTTTATTTTTGAATATTGTATGAGCTGAATGAAGAAGTAGAAGTAGATAGAACAGTGAAGGTGCATGGTAGGAGGCAAATATATAAACTTTGCATAATAAATGTGTCAATAACACTGATTTAACACCAGAAACGACGTTTGTGCCGACATTGTTTCTTATTTATTTCAAATTTCCTGTTCAGACAAGACATGGTTGTTTCTTCCTGTTCAGACGTGTATAAATTAATACCTTGGATCACATGCTACGATCTCATAGGTTAACACTAAAATGACGAAACTTCCGTTCAATACGCCAGCATAATAAATGCTCCACCATAATTAATTCTTAATTAGGTATGAACAAAAATACTATATAGTTGAGAAGTTGATATCATTTTTCTTTTATATGACTTTTAGGATAAATTTTTTAAAATAAAATAAAATACAAATTTTAATAATAAAACTTTAATGAAGTGTTATATTTTAAAATAATTGACCTGATTATTTTAACCAATTTGAGGATGATTGTAATAGCCTACTTTACTCCTTGATTATTAATATTTCTAAATTAGAGTTGTTTAAAAATAAAATAGTCAGTATGTGAATGTTGGAAATGAAAATTTGAATAGAGTTAGCTAAAAAATTTATGGGAAGTTTTTTTTTTTAATTCATCGTATTAGACAGTTGGGTTGTTTAATAGTTTTTTTTAAAAAAATTTAAAAAGTTTCTAAAAGTTTTTATGGGTGATCAAGAGAAGAGAAGGAATGTAAGTAATAAAAATATATAATGAATTATTATTTTTTATACTAGTTTGTCTTTGATTGGTCTAAAATTCAATTTTTTAATGTAAACTATTAAGAATTTCATTAAATAACTAATTATTTTTAAGATTTTTTTATTGTCACTTCTATCTTATAAGAGGACAAAAAGTATTTTCATGATATTCATTAAACTATATCATAGTTTAAGTGTAATGCCTTTTTCTAATATATTGTAATTATTAATTTAAAAAATGAGAAAAGTGGTAAAAATATAAGGAGAGAGGATTGAATTGTGTTTTAAATTTTTTTAAATGTTAATAAAGGATGTGAATGCTTGACAAGTGAACTACAAAACTTTTCTTAAGAAATTGCATCTTATGAGAAACATCACCAGACAACTTAAAATTTGACAAACGAACAAAAATATGTTCTAAAAATTTGTTTTTGTAAATCTCTCATTTCAGGATTAGTTACAATTACATAATAGGCAATATAAATATATAAGGGAAAGAAAGATTTACACTATGTTTTTATACTACTTCGTCAATTAACAAAGACGAGCTAATCTTATATAAACATGTTTAACTCATTCTAATATGTGTTTTATGCAAGCTTTAGTTCGCTCATCAAATGTAATTCGTCTGATCACGTTACAAAGTTATACAATTTGTGAAACGAAGTCTTGAGTTTGTTTGTCCTTTAAAACATGTTAGACAAAGCATCTCAAATAAAATCTTTCATATTGTCTGACGTATTATTTGTGTTACCTAAAATCAAAATATGTACATTAAAATATTTAAATCATCAAATAATAATAATGTGATTTAAAATATTGTATTAGAAAAGTATTGTATTATAAATTTGGATGTTACATTCATGAGTACATAACATATCATTGTGCTAAACTATAAACTTCATGCATCTATTTTTTTATTTGAAATACCTTAAATTGATTTACACTTAACAAACTTATTAAGTATGTCAAAATTTGGTATTACTAATTTTTGGATGACTTGTTGAGAAATATATAGACTTTTCATTAATGATTGTTTAAGAATCCATTTCAATATTTTTAAACATTATATTTCAAATTAATATATAATATCTCATAAGCGTGATTGAGAAGTTTTCCTTTATCTTAACAAGACTTAAGGGTATCACAAATTTCCATATAAATGTTGAGATGCTATACATTACATGTTCTGTAATTAATGTAGTGATAAGTATTATGGCAGGGGTGAGCATGGAGTAGTTGACTATATCATTGGTATGTGTTCAGTGTTTGACCATTTTCGAAAATAATATGGTGAAATCTTGAGAATTTAAGTTGGAGAAGAAACTTGGAAGTTGAGGCTTGTGTTATAAGGGTGGTTGGACATCCATGCATGTGTTGACATTTGTTTATTTAACTTACATAATTGGTTAGCCTCAATTATTTGGTTAGTTTCAAGTTTGGGGGGCCATACACGTGTCTAGCATGCCAAAAAGAAAGTAAAAAAGATTGCACACGTATGGTTCTGGTACAAACCACTTCCAGATCAAGTTGGGCTGGCCCAAATCACTTCACACTCCATTGCATGTCTTAAATAAAAGGAAACGACAAATTCTACCTGCACCTCCATTGCTCTTTATCTTCATATAATTTTGAAAAACTAAATATATTTTGAACACTGAGTTATTCAATCTGATAGTTAAAAATAAATCTAGAATCATTTACCGAATTTTACAAATCTATTTGTTTTTAATATTTACAAATTGGTTTGCACAATCCGATATATAATTCTGAATCTAATTTCAACTACAAATTGTATAAGTCGTGTACCGGTCAGGTCTGTACGACCAATTCAAAGCTTAGAATTCGGTCAAGATCGACCGAAACCATTACATCCAAATAGAGAATTAATGAGATTAATCAAAGATTAAACATTAAGTAGTACATTCTTAATCATAAATTAAAACCTTAATCAGGTCCAACAACAAAGGATCCATGATAATTATATAAATAAGCACAAATTTCAAGAGTCAGGTATGTCATCATCTAGTACTAATTGCACTGTGTACTGAGTGTCGAAGTCTTACTTGAGCATCGAAGTGTCTTTTGAAGGTACCATCCAAGTCTGAAGATCATGTAGGCGAGGAGTAGAGAGGCGAAAGGGGAATAAGAGGTGCATCCTAGAGGAAGGAGGGAAGAGCGGACCAACCGAGAAGGAGGGTAATCATTATCTTGGTTCTAACCCCATTCGAGAACAATTGGCGCCCACCGTGGGGCCGAGAGAATTTGAAGAAGGCAGAGATCATATGGTGTCTACAAGAAGCATGGTGAACGAGAAGATGTCGGAGGATGAGCAGATTGCGTTGATGATGTCTCTGCAGAGGGATGGATGAGATGAAGAAGAAGAAGAAGAACGAGGAGGAAATCTTGGCCCTCCTAAAAAAGAATGAAGAAAAAACTGATTGGGGAGGGTTCCTCTGGTGACCCAAGTAACCCCGTGGGGAGACCCTTAATCTTGACTTCGAACTGGACGAAATTCAACTTCGTAACCCTTCAAAATATATTGCAGGCTATTGAACAAACAGTGATAACATGAGCACAAGGAAGTCAGAGAGCTTAATAATACAACAATCCTACATAAATTCCCACAAATCTCTTCATTTTGTGAAGAAAGAAAAAAACTCTTCACTCTCTCCCCCATCTACTCCCTCACTCTCAAAACCATTGAAACAAACACACAAAAAAAACACCTCATCCCTCCTCCCCCCTCCCTCCTCATACTTGGAAGCAAACACACCCTAAGTCTTATTGTGTTTGATATAAGTAGGCGTCGTAGTTGGACAATGGATAGATTTTGAACATCAAACTCTAAATTTTTTCTTCTATTGTAGCTTTAGACATGACTCATAACATATTATTGTTTGTTTTCCATAATAATGTAATAATATCTTTCAGATATTGATGAATTAATTTTTTTAATATTTTTAAAAATAATTAACTTATATTATTAAAGTATTACATCATTAATTTTATTAAGATATTCAAAATAATTTTAATGTATTTAAATTTTAAAAAATTAATTTATAAAAAAAAATCTTTAATTATATATAAAAAAGTTATAAGTAATACGTTAGATTTATCTAATTTCTTTTTTTTTAAATGTTAAGTATTAAAAAACATATTAAAATTATTATATATTAAAATATTATAAATACGATTAGTTAAAATCGTATATAGAGTATACAAATTAGGGTTTTAATTCATTTTTTTTTAATTTTATATAGTTATATATTATAATATTATGAAACATATATACGAATTAGAAATCGTATGTCTCATAATTTTTATTTTCTTTTTAAATTTTTAATACGGTTGACGATCTTCTTATAATAAAATTATATTTCGTATTGGCGATTTACCTATTTTAAAAAAAATGTCCATTTTAAGAAAATAGAAAAATATTGTCCATTTTGAGAAAATCGAAAAAAACTTACACTACTTTCAGAAAAAAAAAAAAAAAACCTCCAACCAAAAGTATATACATCCTAAAATACATATTATAAAATCCTAAAGTATATTACATGTTTTAAAAAATATTTTCAAAATACATATTATAAAATGTATTTCTAAATTTAAAATTATATTTTAGGATGTATTAATACATTTAAGTTACACATTTTAAAATATATTTTTTTATCTGAAATGTATTACTAGATTTTCTAACTCAATATATTAATACATTTTGAAATATATTTTTTAAATAAAAAAATACATACCAAAAAATGCAATCTAAAATACCAAAATATACAATCTAAAAGGAGGAGTTTATGATTTAGTCACTCAACAGGGTGCAGAATCCAATGCCCAATTGAAAATAGCAATAAATGGACGTTCCCAACTACTTATTCAACAAGAAATTATTGAGTACATTACACGCAAAAGACTTTCTCGAATCTTTGGATCATATTGCAAATGCTAGAATGTCAACCCAAACTTTCTAGCTTTAACAATGTGTTTCCCAAAATAAGTTACGTTTCAATCTCTTAATGTGATAACAAATGAGAGCAATTAGCTGCATAAATTACTACTCTTCACATTTTCATTGTAAAGAAACACTAGAAAGAAAACTACGTTAATATCTAACAAAATATAATTATGCCTTTCTTTATCTATGACAATAAATTTTAATAAAAATTTCAAATTATTATCTAAATATAAAAAAATTAATAATAATATTCTTATATAAATACAATATATATATATATATATATTTAATATAATACAAATAAAATAATCATAAATAATATTAAAATTATTTAAATACATAAATGTAACTAACATAAATATTTAATTATATTATTAATAAAATTAAATAATATTAATTAATAAAATAAAATTTTAATATAACACTAAAATATTTATTTAATTTATTTATTATTTTATTTATAATTTTAATATTACATTATTTTAATTAACTAAAATTTACACAAAAATAACTCATATTTTATTTTTTTAATACACAGATAAATTTGTAATTTTACACTTTACATCAATAAAAAAAATTTAAAATATTTTCACAACCTTCCCATTACTTACATATTTCAATCAATTTTCTTCACACATCTATTCTATCATACCTCATTTTCAAATTTTTACACTTTTATTCTTTTACACCCTCAACTTTTCACTTTTCAATTCAAATAAAATATAAGAGGTAGATTACCTAATCCTTTGCTTAGTAAAATTAGTCTCTTTTAAAAAGTGTATTTTCTTTCATGAGATTAGATAATAATTTCATTTCTTTCAAACTCTTTTCTTAGCAAATCAAAAGTAAAACAAAAATATATACTCACAATAAATCAAAAGTCATCGTTAGAATACTTAATATAACCAAATAATTATAATTAAACTTTTCAAAATTATTTAAAAGAAAATGGAACATAACTCTAGATCTAATATAAACAAATTTATATTTGCTTTCCTTTTATAAGAATAGACCTTCTCACTCTAATTTAACCCTCCTGCAAAAATTGTTTTATTCTACTAAATGATAAACTTGACTCTTTTTTTGAAGTTATTGTGAAAATTTTCTAAAACTCTATTCAAGCACCTTTGACAGCTAACCTGTTATTTTAAGGTTATATGAATAAATTATCATGTCTTTTCCCCAAACCATTAGACATTATTAAGAATTCCAGATATTTTAAATAAAAAATTCAAAATCCATCCATTTCCGGGCATTGTGAAAGATTCATCATTACTCACTTCTTGGATTTCTTTGTACATGGTGTTTGCCAATTTTGTTCCCTCTACTTACAAAGCAACCGTCAAAGCACACACATCCTTCTCATTCAAAGTATCTTGGTCTAAAGTCTTCTATCCTATGTAGCACATGTACGGATAGTGACACGACATAAACACGAATATGAAAATACGTATAATTTAAAATATAGAACACGGGAATACAGATTTATATATTATATAATTTTGAATTATATAAATTGAAAATAAATATTTATGTTCAAAAGTATGTTTCAAATTCTTTTGAGAACAGAAAGATATTTTTCATCATTCAAAAAAATTTGTTCTTTATTTTTATAATCATAATAAAAATTTATAAAGTATCAACACTGATACCACAAATACGTCATTTTAGATAAGTGTCCGAGTCTGATAGCTTCCCTCCCTTGTAAAATCTTACGCTTAACATATCCGGAGTGACGGTCCTTCCTCTTTGTCTCCTTCAGCCTACGAGCAAGTGATTGTTGTAACGTCAAAGAAGGGGAAGCATGGTTTCGTGGAAATTGTAGATGCAGCTTGTAACCAGCGTGCTCTGTACGAAGAAGAAAAAGGCAAATTCTCTCAACTTTTATTCATAATTTTTTAAATTATTTAGTTAATACTATTTTTATAAAATATCCAAAAAAAATTATTTAATTTTTACTATTATTTATTCTGATATCTTTTTAAAAAAAAAATATTTCAATTTTATAAATATTTCAATTTATTATAACTTTATAAATATTTAAAAGTAGAAATAATATTAGTTAAAAAAATCAAAAACAGTATTAAATAGATAAATAAAAACAAAAGAGTGATTGATGAGCAATAAAAGGAAATAATGTCATTTGAAAAAAAAAGTTGAAGGGTGTTGGATGGAAAAATAAAAGGAAATAATGCCATTTGACAAAAAAAGTTGAAGAAAAATATGCAGGTTTAAATTGAGTATGTAATTGACGAAGAAAATATGCAGCTGACCCACAAACCCACATATTAACTCTGGTGGGAAGCGGGCCAATAAAACTAGTGCACATTTTTAGTGCACATTTCTTACACATTCTTTACGACAAGTTCTTCCTACAACCAATCATTTTTAACCTCAACCCAATATAATATTTTATTTCCCCTTCATTATAGATTCCGGAAAAGTATATCTGAAATTCAAAATTCAAAATCACATTCTAGATAAAAGAATTCGTAATACATCAAATTCATTCTGGAAAAAAAATCCGAAAACATTTCAGAAAAGAGGATCCGTAACGTATAACCCTATTTATTTAAGGGTATATTCATCTTTTTGTAATGAAATTGGGTGCAGTTCCATGATGCAAAAAGTAATTGCCTTCTTTACAGGAGACAGGTCAATTTAGTCCAAATTATACATTGACATCCCTAGTAACCATTCAAGACCCCTTACTGCTTCCAAACTACATTTAATCTATTAGCATAATGGCACACGTGACTAGCACATGGTGTTCAAATGATTCTGTATTTCAAAAAAATTCCGCACTTTATTTGATTCAATTTTATAATCACTTCCAATGTCTCCTATCCACCTCAGACCCAAGCTTGACCTTGTTGGGCTGATATAAAACACACCAATATCATGTTTGGCCTTGAAAGAGAATCATCTTTTAGAAACACAGATATTCCTATGACGACACCATAATTATCCTTCAAAAGTAGTAGAGAACAATGAATCTTACTCGCCGTTTATTGAAACACGAGTAAAAAAAACATAACATGGCTTAGACTCTAAAACCAAAATTCAAAACATTTATATGAAAATAAAAATTTGACAACCAGATTTATGAACCATAACTAAAAAACTAGAAATTTATCAAACTCCTGATTTATATTACCATATTTGTAAACATAAAATTACAACTCCTTAAAAACAAACCTTCCCTAAAAATAACAAAACCCAAAAACATCAAATTTCAATTGTCCATCCCCAACAGCCGATTCCTAAATTCCCCTTCCAAACGTTCAATCTTTCACAAAAAGGGGTTGATGTAGGAAGGAAGTCAATATCTACCCACCCTCTTTCACTAAAATATGTTTGAAAAGTAAAATCCGTAAGTTCGTATAAAAGGCAAAATAAGGTACGACCCCATGGTTCCAATTCTCATTAGTTTTAAAGACTAGTGGTGAACGACAAATATTTGCTAAAATTAAACAGAAATACAATCAACTTTCCATTGTTAATATACAACAGGTCCAAAATAAAACACTTTATTGCATCATGAAACTAAGATTAACACACTCAGAAGTTCCTGCCACTATAGGCAGCCCAACTTCGTCTCAACACGTTATTAGATTATAGTAAAATAAAATTCTAGATACCATGTACTCAGTTATCGAAAACATAATATAAAATATAATTACATTACATACTTAATAATGCCATTTCTAAGTTACTAACTTCAAATAGTCATTTCCAGTGACTATTGGAAGAAAAGGTAGAATAATTTTTAAACAATTCATAGACAAAAATGTTAACTACCATTGCTCTTTAATATAATTGCATTAATTTCAACTCCAATTCATAATAACTTCAATCAAGTGTCTTGAGCCCCTATATTGATAGGTAGGTTATTAACAAGAAAACTGATAACAAAACACATGTAACTATTTTTTAAAAATGACTCCCTAAAGACATGGCTCCCGTGTTATAACAAAAACACAAACAAACATGTGACGTGATAACCAAAAGCCCCAACACAGTTACAAAATACAAAGGCAACTCAAATTTACAAGCTAAAAGACAAAACAAAAAACATCAAATTTAAAATGGGACCGGTTGTATATGTTTTATTTAAGTGGAAGATAAAAAATCACTGATTAACTTAATTTCTGATATGCTAAATAACCATTCACTCAGCATCTAAGCTATAAACTTAAGAAACCTTTGGGCAGAAATTTGCAACAACTTTGCAATGATGTAGGGCATATCCTCTCGCTTCAACTGCTAAAACTGGAGCAGGAAAGCATCCAAGGAACCCATTCATTATTGAATTTATTTATGCCTACGCACCTAAAAGGAGTGCGCCACATAGAATACCCTCTCTCGTGGAATACCACGCCACCCCTCACTAAAGAGGGAAGCGCTCGGCCTTAGGCACACACACAAAAGTAATGGAAGGAGTTGAAGATATCTTCAAAAGTACCAAGGAAATTATATTAAGAGAATATGAGACTGGAGTACACTAACATTCAGAGAAACTACATATATGATCATTAAAATAAACCGATCATAAAACAGCAGAAAATCGAACATGAAAATACTGGCAACCTAACAGACCACACAATTCCCAATTATAATTGATGCAAGCAAAACATATGGATAAACCATTCCAGATACAGATCGGAAACACACAAAACAAACCATCAAAGTAAAACCATTTCCACTTGAGTAGAGAATATTGTTGTAAAAATAAATATCTAACAAAACCACATCCACTTCAATAAAGTAAAATTCAACATTGGGTGTCACTAACATGTCCTGTGGAAGCAGAGATATTGTCTTACAATTCAACAAAAATTAATATACCATGTCTAAAACTGATTCCATCTCAAAAACCCTAACCGACACTCATCGACTCTCCAATCATAGACAAAGAAAATATGGCTAACAAACCATTTAATCCCCCTTCTTCCTAAAAGAGCAACCTTCAGTTAACCTTGCACGTCCACCTGTTGGTTGGCACAGCACAGTCTGGCAGTTACCGCATACCACAACTGTCTGAGAGTGGCTAAACACAGTTGTTCTGCATCCACGAAATAAAAATACCAACCAAAATCACATAAATTATTTAACCACCACTATAATCAACTTCAACAAAATAAAAATAAACATTCTACTCACATGTTGAAACAGCCCTGGCACTTGACATCCTGCAACAAAGAATCAAAACTTCAGAAAAGCTTCAAATAGATTATTTTCTTAAATAAAAAAACAGAGTTGATAACAATTGCAGTTCACATATACAATTACTTTCAATTAATATTATATACCATGAAAAAGGAATTTGGTGACTGAACAAGACGCTTGAGTTTGTGCTTTCTCTTCTCCAACTCAGCTGGAGGGTTCAGCAAATCAATATCGTTCTGAAGAACCTACTCACAGACAAAGCAAACAAACCATTCTCACTTAGAAAACAATAAGCATATAAACGATATCTCAATGACAATTCTTCTAGACGATAATAACATAGAACTATTCTCGCAAACCACAAAATAGCAAGAAAAAAAAAATTCTGAACTACGTTCTCGACCAAAATAATTCAGAAAGCACGTTTTTTCAGTAAATCGATTACGCTTTCTTCATCTTCAAAGGAACGAAAATGCAAAGTCAAATAATGGAGAAACAATTTCAGATCTAATGCGAACAGAACTATGATGCTCACCATTGTGAGAAAACCGCTGAAAACCAAAGAAATATGCTCAACCCTAGGTTTAGGTTTAACAGCAGCAACACAGCGGCGAAGGAGGAATGAAAGGAGAATTAGTAGGTTTATAAAGCTTTTACTGCCACACAAAAAATGTTCTAAAAAACATTTTTTGGGCCGGCCCAGTACAAATAACATGGTTAGGCCTTTTGAACGAAATAAATAAATAAATGTTTCATTATTATGTTAAACAAGGAAAATATTTGTAATAATACTATTTTCCTGTTTCTAAATTCTTATTTTGATATCATATATTTAAATCAGGATCTTTGAATATACATATTTTTTAGAAAAAAATATTTTTTATATAAAAAAGTTGTTTTCACTTTCATTAAGTCATATAAATTAATATATATATTTGTTTTGCTATAAGATAAACTAAATTTTAATATAATTATACTGCTAATAAATTTCCATCCTATTTTATATAATAAATTAATACTTGGATCCGTACGAGATTTTAATTTTAAATTTTTGATCAATTTTTAAATATTTAATTTCAACTGTAATTATAAAATTATAAAAAATCAATTTACAATTTTATTTTTATTCTATAAATAAAAAATCAATAAATATTTTATTCTGTAACGAATATTATGTGTATGTATCATTAATAAAATTTATATAAAATTATTCAATATAGTTTATTGAGTCAGATGATATATTACTTAACGTATAATCTGGTTACTTTATAGAGTAGTATATGATGTTAATACATTATGATATTTAATATTTCGATATAAAAATTAAACAATATAAACTCAAATAATTTTCACAGTTGGAGAATAATAAAACTAAAATATAAATTCAATTACAGATTAAATTAATGACAAAATTAGTGTAAAAAAACATTAACAATTGAATTTGGTGAAAAAAATTAGAGAAAGAAAAATTATTCTATTGAAATCTACACTACAAGAAAATTATTAAATAAAAAATAATTTTAAACACAAAAAATAATTAGTTACTATATTAATTAAATTAAATATTTTTTTATAGACTAAAAATGTTAGTATTTAAATTAATTTCTATTATTGATTGATAAATATTTTTTAAATTAGTATCTAATCAACTATCGAGGTTTTAGTTACCAACTTTAAAATATAAATAATTGGTTATTAAAACATTGGTAGCTAATTAAATATCAATTTAAAAACTATTTATCAATAGTATAAACTAATTTATATGTTAATAACTTTTTTAGTCTATAAAATAATATCTAATTTATTCAATATAGTAATTAATTATTTTTGTTTCTAAATTTAATTTTTATTTAATGATTTTCTAATAGTGTTAAATTGAATTATATTTAATAAAACTTTTACTAATTAAAATTAATTATAATTCATTATAATTGGTCAATAAAAATTTAAATTTGATTAAAAAAGTAGAGATCAACTAATAAAATTATGACAAATAAGTCCCTTAGTTAATGAGATTGAGTTTAATTAAGGTAATTTGGAGCTTAGCGGGTGAGGGTTTCAACAGTGATTTTAATTTTCTCTAACAGAGGATAGTTTGTGAGATTATAAGAAATTATAAAAAAAATATTCTAAATAAAACTAGTAAAGTTTGTTTTAAATGCAACCAAGAAAATCCCCACCTTGTCACAAAATGGTCATTCAAGTAACCTATCAAAGAGTAGAACTCTTGATTACATGAGGGAAAAAAATATAATTAAAAACATTCTACAAAGTTATAAAGTTTCCTATGAAACCCTAGTTTCAGTGTTTAATTAAACATGCAATGAAAAATAATAAAAATCTCATCTAAATATACTCACATGATAATGTAACGAACCTAAAATTAGTCAACATTTTTTACTAATTAAGAGTAAGCATAAAACACTGAGATGGAGAAGTAATACAAGGAAGAGAGTTGGCAAAACTTTCTTAATTCTCATCCTTTGAAAAAGTACAGTTACTACCTCACTCAAATTGCATAATAATAAGATGAGAAACAAGAAGAAAGAAAGTTTGAAACATCTAAGAAAGAGAAAGAAAAGAAGAAATAGGAAAAAGAGATAACTAAAATAAGGAAGAAGTAATCAAAAGCTTCGAGAAATAGGTATATAATAGATATTTGATTTTCTTTCATGAAATTTTGTTTGGAATGAATCATAGGAAAGATTAGAAGTTTCAATTTTGATTGATGGAAGTTAATGGTTAGTTAGGTTTTGATTGATTGTTTTACTCTAGGAAAAGGTTAAAAAGATGTTGGCTTTAGATTATAGTTCCAAAGCAAAGTTTAAGTTATTTGATTTGATGTTATCAAGTACTTGAATTTGATTATTGAAGTGAGAAAATAAGTTTTCATTCCTTGATATAGCATAGTAGAAGAAATGAATTACATTGCAAAATTAAAAATAATCAATTGTAATATATGACCAGATTGATCTAGATGTCATGTTTTCATTAGAGTAGTTTTGCTTTTTTTTTTTTTTAATTTTAGTT
>Ga0123342_1002536_pt1 | contig 30313 bp, 16 predicted proteins | sample Turbeawhitnodule_FD_89960 | JGI IMG/M metagenome (GOLD analysis project Ga0123342, IMG submission 89960) | Root nodule microbial communities of legume samples collected from Mexico - Turtle bean Mexico white nodule | ecosystem: Host-associated > Plants > Roots > Nodule | place: Mexico: Nepantla... | reverse complement strand
TTCAAAAATAATTTTTCCCATTTTTATATAAAGTTATTTTCGTCATTTAGGAAGGGTATTTTTGTATTTTTTAGAGTTGATTGGGTGCATGTTGAAATTGATATGGTGGAGGGAGAAATTGCCTTATTTAAACTCCAAACTTTGGGCTTCTTTTATTCTTGTAGACGAAAATACTTCCACGGCAATTACTTCCTGCACCATATCACAGCACCCAATTTTAGTGTGAAGAGATGAAAATATCCTTAAATAAAAGGGTACATATAAAAATACATTACAAATCCCTTTTCCAGAACATTCTCAGAATTTTTATTCCATAATGAACTTTTTGTGTTGTGGATTTTTTTTTCCATAATGAAATTTCATTTTTGAATTCTATTCCGAATTTTTTATTTTCAGACAAAAAATATTTTTTAGATCTACTTTTTTTGTCCAGTGTAATAGTACAGACAAAAAATATTTTTTAGATCTATTTTTTTGTCTAGTGTAATAGTAAAAACTTAAGAGACTTATCTAAGTTATTTCAAATCATAAAAATAAAAATAAATAATAATTAAAATAATTAAAATAATTAAAAATATAAAAATAATAATTAAAAAAATTAAATTGAAATATGCAGGATTATATACGGATTTAGCTATGGATTGGAGTTTATAAATTGAATTTTTTTAGTATAAATTAATTTAAAATTTAATGTGGAGCTTTTTAATCTTTATTTTTTTTGGTTAAATATAGTTTATGAATAGCTAATATATGTGAGAAATCTGTTTAATGTATTTTTTTTAACATTAATAATAATTATAATAACATATAAAATAATAATTTAAAATAAAATATACAAATTTATTTATGAATCAGAGTTGGTAGGTAACTTTCTGTAATATAAATTGAATTTTTCTTGTCATTTGTTTTAATACGAAATAAACCAACATTCATTCTAAAACTTGAGGTGATTGGATTTTCAAACACGCCATATATGAATTAAAAATAATTTTGCTTTAATGACAAAATTAAAATCACCTCTAAATTTCTATAGTAGTGCTAGACTTCAAATTAAATTTGGTAGGTGGAGAATGAATAAATGGAAACAATTGAAAATAATTTAAATTAGGTTATGTGAATAAATTATTGAATCCATACAATCCAAGTCACAGAACCTATTGATTCAACGGGCTATGAGTAGGATGTGTTGATAAGTGTGTTTTGGAATAAATAATTTGAATATGCATAGTTTGAAAGATATGAATGAGTTGTTGTCTCCTGCAATTAGCATCATGCAAAGGCGTTGTCTTGTGAATTGTCTTGGCATGTATGGGATTCTATGAAGTTGGTGAAGACAAAATTGACTAAATAAGGCCTGCATCATCATCATCATCATCACTATCACTCACATGCTTTACTTTATAACCTGTCTCCAATATCTGCATGCCCGTTGCACATTCTTTCTCCAAACCCAATTTAATTCAACTCATCCCTGCTTTCCCTTTGCATGAAATTCAGCCTTCCCTTCACGTTTTTTCCCACCAAAACTTCACTTTCATGTGCCTTCCACCACCATTTGCACAACCATTATTCTTGGTTTCATATATAGTGCCTTGTGGGGACATTGCTTCTCCACTGCTACTTCAATCTCCACTTTTTACAATAACATTACATTTTTTTTTAAAAACCTTCAGAATATACTCAATCAAGTTTCTCATGAAAGAACTGAACATATAAAAATAGAGTGTCTTGTTGTTCGGAAAAAGTTCAACAATAGTTTACTGAAATTGTTACCTATATTCTCATCTTTTCAAGTGATTGATATCTTCACCAAGTCACTTCTTCTTCATATATTCAAGATTATTTATTCAAAGTAGGGGAAAGAAGAATATTTATTCTCACCTACCTTGAAGGAACTTATAAAAATATATGTTTTTGGATGTTTTTCAAACTAAATGTTATCCTAGACGGTCTTGTTAATCCGTTTGTAAATGCTGATGGTCTATTTGATAATCTTGATAAAAAGTTTAGTTAGACTGTCTAGTAATTTTACCTGATTACTTTTTTTATTATGGTAGATGGTCTTGTTAGATTGTTTGTTATCTCGCATTTCGCTCTTTTTGGTTTTCTTCTTTATGTAATTTCTCTCACTGTAACACCTACTCAACCATAATAAATAAAGTTCTCTTCGTTTTCAAGAATATTCTTTCTATATTTTATTTCTATCATTGAAGATTATGGAGTTCTCTTTTTCTTCTCAGAGTATGAGATTGTTGTTCTATCAAAAGATTTTATTGTGAAGAATCTTCTTTCTCATCTTAACCAATATTGCTTAATAAATAAAAAATTACAATCAAAACATACTAAAAATCATGAAAAAAAATGTATTCATAGTATATATATATATTGTAATTTTAAGTACTATAAAACACAAAAGTTTATCAAAGACTAAATTTTTTTATATATATTTAAAGTAGTTAACAAAGTTGTAGATATTAGATGCGTGACCTTGTAACATAAGTTTGAGCTTCTTATAAATCATTATTTTGATTTTTTAGGTTTTGCCTATACGAACTTCATACTATCTGGATTCCCATGTTTGAGGATCTTTTCTATTGTATATTACATGTTAAAGTTGAGCTATGTTGGTGTTACATTGATGTAACTGACATTTCTTTCCTTTATATGCTAGAGGGGAATGTGTAGTCATGTAGATTGTGCCTCGTTTCTCTATAAGAATGTTTCTCTTCTCTCTTTGGAAATCACACACACTTATTCACTTTCCTTTTTTGTCAAATTTTTTTCATTTTTTTTTTTTGCATACTAAGAAACTTGCGTAATACACTATAAATAAATTTTTAAGAATACTGTTTAACCATGCTTTAAGAAAAATATTTTCTTTTTAATTTCTCTCTTTATATATAGAGTTGAATTATTGATACCCTCAATTAAGTCAATTAAGGGGGAGAATGGTTGGGAATCCCTTCTTAATTTAATGGAAGATTATGATCAATTAATATTGGTAATCGATCCATTGAATATATTAAATAAAGGTCATTAAAAAGTTTTTGAAAAAAAGAAGAAGCAAGAAAGCAAGTAAGAAGAGCAATATAGAGAGAAAAGGATAGAGGAGATATTCATCATATTGTGAGATTAGAAATCCTAGTGAGAGACTAGATAAACATTGTATTTCATTCTTTTTGGGTGAGATTGAGTGTTATCACATAGTGAAAGAAACAAATATTATAATCTTACTTTCATAGTGGAGGCATTTTTTGAACTAGGTCATGTGGATTTTTATTTCTCAAGTTGATAAAGTTTTAAGAGATTAGACAATCCCTCAAGGAGACCGAAGACACTTGAACTCGTAGGGGAGTTGAATTATTAATACCCCTCAAATTAAGTCACGAAGGGGGAGAATTGTTGGGATCCCTCATTACTTTTTATTGGAGATTATGACCAATGAATATTGGTAACACTATTGTGGGGGTTGAATTATTGATACCCTCAATTAAGTTAATTAAAGGAAAGAATTGTTAGGAATCCCTCCTTAATTTAATTGAAGATTATGATCAATTAATATTAGTAATCGATCCATTGAATATATTAAATAATGGTCATTAAATTCGTAAGTGCCCATCTTGTATCTACTCTAAAGAGAGAAAATTAATTTTGAATTTTCTCAACAATTAATACACATAAAAAAAATTAATGTTATTTGAATTAATAATTTTTGAATTTTAGTTAATTAGTTAGAAGAGTTTATATATATGATAATAGTATTTGTGTTTTATAAAAATATAGTTGAGTGGTATTGAAATCCAACACTCTAATTTGAGGAGGTTATGCCCTTCCTAAGACTATAATTTTAAAATATTTCATATTATTTTATCGTTAAAATAAAAATTATAATATTTTTAAAAATTGATGTTATATAAAAAAAAAAACTAGTAAAAGTTTATTTTAATAATTTTCTTGTATATCTAAAATTTGAATTAAAAAAAGGTGAATAAAGATAAAAAAAAAGATATTTAACTTTAATTAAAATTTGATGCAGCGACAATAAGTGAAATATATTTTTAGGAGTATAATGGTATTAGTTAAGAAGGTAGCATGGATGCGCAGATGAATAAATGTGCAATGAGTTGGTAAATGCAAAACCATTGGATTCTTTGTCGCTCTAGAAGGATGGGACCCTGACATTGATGCAAAGTTATCACCGAACAAGTATCTGACAATAACGATGACAACTTTAAAGAAGTATATGACAAAAGCCATATTATAATAACCAAAATAGAAAATATGTTTTAAATGAAGAATAGTGGCAGAATTAAAATGATGCACATGTGCTGTCACTGTGACTCCTCTGCTGTCTTATGGAGTTTCTGGATCTCATTCACTTAGTCTCATACTCTCATACTCTGCTATTTCCAAATACACTTCTTCTGCCAATTTATCATCACCGCAACCACTTATCACCACCCAATTATCATACCATTTTTTTCTTCCCTCTCTGCTATATTTTGTCTCTTTTTCTGCCTTTCTGGGTTCTGCTAAAACCTAAATCAACCTAAGTGAAGGAAAAAAAAAATATTGTTTTCTTAATTATACCATAAAATCCATTTGTGTTTTCTTGTTTTCCTGATCGATCACTTTTGTACAACCTGGCAGGCAACACTTAGAAGAAAGAAAAATGGTTTATTGTTTTTCAGCATTTTTCATGTTAGTGAAATAAATAATGGTATTCTTTTTTATCAGTAACAAAAAAAAAATATGAAGATTTTAGAAATATTCCAACAAAGTAAAATAAGCCACAATACAAGTATATGAAACCTAACTTGCCCTACTTACAAATATAACATTTGCTTTAGTGTAATCCACAAGATTTTTTTTATCTAATCACTTCATAGTTCAACTCTTATATTAAGATACACAAAAATCTAATATCTAACTAAAACCTTCTACCTAGCTAGAAAAGCATAAACTAAAATCACAATCTAAAAACATAAAAAATCATCCTCTTTAGATGTGTAATATACAAGTGTCATTTGCTACTCTTAATGTTGGGATAATAATATTGATATATTTAGAGGAGAACAAAATAATTATTTTTTTAAAAATAAAAGATAAAATTAATTTATATACATGTTAAAGTGAAACCTATAAAAGTTATATAAAAATTTAAAAACTATTTTTTTTTATGTTTTGTTCTTGAAATAATTTATAAAAATAACTGATAAAGTGGGTTTGAAATGGTAGTGTTTGGAGAATAAAAAACAGAAAGAGTGAAGAAAAATGGGTTTGGTGGGACACGTCAATGAAACTCCCTCATGTTCTGATCTGGCAAGCCAAGTAACGCCAGCCTAGCATTTTCGACATTATTATTGTGGGTCCCTCTTTTATATTCTCGTGTAATAATTGTAAAATAATGCAAGTGAGCATATTAATAAATAATAATTACTGTCTAATAATTCACAAATGCAAAACAAAAGTTCATTTAAATAACAATGTTATTTTTCTATTTTTGTTTTCATTTTTCATTGTTATTAACAGGTGTTTTGTTAGAGGTGACCATAAATATAAAAGAACAAAAAACTTATTGTAAATCATTTTTAAATCTTGGTGATTGAATTCAGGGAGTACTAAATGCATTCTCTCACACTTCAAGTACAAAGTCACTTATAACTACTTTATATTTATTACTATTTTTTAATTCTACCGTATTTATAAAAGAAAAGAGTACCAATTGCATTTACATGTTCTATGAACTAAAATAACTAATACAGAAACGTTTTTAAAAGAAACGTTTCGTTTAACCTAAATTTATTTTATACAAATATACATTTGTTTTTGTGAATCTAAATTTAGTTTTAGTAGTTATAAATGAATAAAAAAAATGGATTTGTAATATTTAGCAAAAATAGTTAGATTTCAAATATTAGTTATATATGTAAAGTATTTAGTTATATGCAAAGTATTGTCCCACAAAGAGCGTAGTTTTAAAACCTTTTTATGTTAAAGTGAATTCTTATTTAGGAAGTCAAGTTTTCTTAAACATGTGCACAAGTTGTATGGACGCCATTATCATACCAAAACTTCATGTCTATTTTGACTATAGGTTTAATGATATAGGGTAGTGAGATTTTTCATATTCTTAGAGGTGCTTCTAGCTATAGTCAAATAATGAATTTACAGCTGAAAATCAACTTTCACATCTAGCCATGTCTTTTGTCTTATTAGAAGTCTATAATGTTTTTGCCCTTTATACATCAATCATTGTGTTAATTTGGAAGTTAATTTAACTTGCACATTTTTTAGTCAGAGTTAAACTTTCTTCAATTTAATAACATAAACTCTTTTAAATTGGTGTAACTTCAGTGGATAATATTTCTTTATTTTCCCTTCTTGTTTTGGTATATCTAATATAGTCTCACATCACTTAGAAATTGAAATCAATGATATTTTATATACATCTTCCTCAACTCATCTATGTGTCTTTTAAGGAGAAAACTATGATAAACCTTCAAAGCTCTAGAATGGATAATATATCGAATGTGGTGATTGATCTTATTAATGTTATCTCAATAGACTTAGGTTAGAACACTTTTCATATTTCATAGATTTCGAATTCAATAATTGCAAACTTGTATTTTACTCCATTCGCTTAGTAATTTTTTACAGCTTGATTCGCTTGGTACATTCTACTAACTCTTAAACATATATTTTTTCATTCTTATAGGATTTTATGTCAATCTATCATGTTGATTTTTTATGATACTTTACTCGTTGCAATTTTGTTTATATGTGTTTACCTTATATAAAACAATGATAATAATATATACTATTTACATAATAAAGCAATGAAATACAAAAAAAAATGAAAAATTGAAGATATATCATCTTTTTTCTATGTTTCAATTGTCGAGATGCAATATTTTTTTCATAGATAAGACATGCTTTATACCCTTAACATTATACCCCGACAAGTTCCTTTATGCAGGAAATTCATTGATGGTGCAAAATAACATGACATGCATCTTGAATGTTTCATTAGCAAACCCATCAAACACTTCAACACACTACTCCCACAAAAACTTCAAATCTTCAATTAACGGACTTAGATAAATATTTATGTAATTTCCTGACTACTTGGCCTGGATATCATCATAACAACATCACGTATTTTTGTTTCATGCACAATTTATGAGGTAAGTTGCAAATAGCTAGTAAAACAGACCATAATCTGTGGTTTGTACTCAAATTACTAAACAAATTAATTTCATGTGGCTAAACCTAGTTGGATATTTTTTGACTCTAAATTTATTCCATTTTATAGAATCACCAGGATGTTGACATGCCATCATATTTTCTCTCATTTGCGTGACATCCTAGGTTTTTAGCATCATTTGGATTTGTAAACAAACTCTTTATCATTGGAATGATAGGAAGATACCACGCAACCTTCACATAGGTCCATCCTTTGTCGTCTCTTGAAAATTATCTCCATCTTTGTCTTTCAACTTGTAAACCCACACCTTGGACATTTTTTCAACAATTCAAAATCCTTCTTGTATAATATGCAATCATTAGGACATGCATGTATTTTTTTTATACTCCATACCCATCAAACATATAATCTTTTTAGTTTCATAATTACGATTAGGTAGAGTATTTTCCTTTGAAAGCATTTCCTTCAACAAAACAAGCAATTCTGTGAAGCTCATATCAGTGCATCCATTAATTGCTTTCAAATTCATCAGTCTTGACATTGCCAATGACCATGTGAAATTAGTTGATCCAGGATACAAGAGAGTCTCTGCATCGCTAGACATACTTTTGTATCCTTGCACTTGAGCAAAAGACTCAGTCCAACATCATGAATCATGATGTCCAATCAATTTTCCTTTGCTCCATCATCCATGGTAGAATCGACGTATTCTTGGGATTTGTACATACTTGTTAAAGGTAATAATTCATCGTGTCATATCCAAGTTGTATAATTTTGTAGAAACTCATCACACAAAAGGTGTTCCTTAATTTTGGTAGCATATAATTTTCTCTCATTTAAACAATTAACATAAGAACATCTAAATTTTACTTCATCAACATTATTGTTGGCATTACATTGCACAAATTGTATAAACTATTATACCCTTCTCGTATTCATCACTTATGCGTGGTGAATTAATCAAATTTTGATCCATACTATAATCATCATTGACATTATTCGGTGACTAAATGCATCTAAAATCTCACATCTTTTTTAAAGGTGTGGTCATATCCCATCCGAGAAGATTCACTTTTATTATAGTTCAATCGTACATAATCTTCCATCATCATCCCTTATATTTCACAAAATTTTGGCAGCATTTCACACTAGTCTTTCAGCTACACGAAATGAAAGTAGTGACACCAAATGTCCACAATCAAGTATGTACTCGAAGATCAACAAAGTAAAATGAACCAAAATTACATAAAATATATAAATGTAGATTAATTGTTATGTAATATTGAACTAATAAAAAATAAATGTTCTTTCCAAACTGTCTAATTGAACAATTCAAATTTTAATACAATTATTGTCAGTATAATTTTCACTGATTTTTATATAAACTTTAGTTTGACGTATGAAATTTTTTTCAATCGGAGAAGTACTGCACAAATAAATGTATTAAACCTCAAATGAAAAATTGAAGATAACTCAACTTTAACAAAATTTGGACAGTCTAAATAAAATAAAGTATACTTATAATTTAACATAAATTAAACTCATGAAAAAGTAATAATTGTAAAAACAAAAATAAATAAATAACATGAAAAATAAAATAATAAAATTTACTAAGCTGGTGGTGGCGGGTCGTAGTGGCTCTAGAGGCGCGGGAGGACCAAAATAATCTTGGTGGTGGTGGCTCTCGAGGCACAAGAGTAACAAAGGTGTGACCAAAATACAAGAACACGGCACTGCAACTACTGCGACTTTGAAAAAGTTGGAAGCAGTGGAGCAAGCAATGTCATGGAGCAATGTGATGAAACAAGTGAGTTTTGAGGTGTAGCAAGCAATAGAGGAAGCAAGAAAACCACATGGATCAATTGTCGATTTAACTATTAAATCATAATAGCCACATATATTTTTTTCTTTAATAAATCACCAAAACACTTTTTTTTTCTTTTTTTTAAACTCTCAAATTGCTTAGATTATTTTTTAGAGTTTCTATATTTTTTTTTGCATGAGTTTAATTTAGTGTCCATATTTTTGTTTTCTTCTTTTAATTTTATATTATTTTTTTATATACTAACACATACTGTATGTTTTTAATAAAAAATCACCAAAACACCTTAAACAAATGACCAATATGTTGAAAACACACACTTCTTTTCTAAAAGTCACAGATACACTTTAATAGATTATGATTAGTGCTTAATTGATTATTAAATTTGATCTTCTTTTATCACTTATTCACAGTTTAGTCATCATTTGTACCAAGTGGATGAATTTTTTTTTGATGTTCTTTTAAAATTTTGAAAACGTTTATTTTAGTAATAGAGTTATAGACTCGCACACTCCTTTTAAATGTCGTGTTCCGTATTAGATATTTACAACACTTCTAGGATACGTATCAATGAAATGTCAAATTTAAAAATATTTGTAAATTTTTTTATAATTCTAGTACGATTCTAACATGATTTTAAAAAAGAGAAATACATTAATTTTTAAAAACCTCAAACTTATTGTATAAATTTTTATTATGATTATAAAAATGAGAAACAAATCTTTTCGAACCAGCTATAAACATCTTTTTACTCCAAAAAATCTGACACATACTCACATAAATATTTATTGTCAATTTATATAATATATAATTATATAATATATAAATTTGTGTTTCCGTATCTTACATTTTAAAAATTATTATTTTCTAATTGTGTTCCTGTCATATCCGTATCCTTATTAATGTTTGTACTTATTAATATCTGTACTAAATATACATAAATATAAATATAAATATGAAGATTAAATTAAATAATCTATATAAATAAGGAGGAAAAAAATAATTTAAGGTCCACCTATTTGATAAAAAATATCATACATAAGAAAAAAGAATCTTCCTTTCTTTCACTGAGAAAAATAATTCCAAACCACGGAAGGTAAAATTTGTGGTACTCCTATTCTATTTTTGATACTCCAGACAAGGATAAATCTGATAACAGCATTTCTTTAAAAAATGTTATTATATTATTATTATATTATATAAGAGCAATGATTGACAGAGGAAGGAGAACTGATCAAATCTGTCACCTGTTCACACAGTCACATGTCACTTAAGTATGAATTACGTAATTAATTAGTCTACATATCAACCCAATCACATTGACATCAGCGATTAAATAATATGCTATTTCTCTCAAACAGTTTTTCAACTAATAAAATTAAGTAAATAATTTCCAAAATATTAGAAATTAAGTTATACACTTTTTTTAAAGTGTGAATATTAAAAATATTTATATATAAATTTAGAGATAAAATGAATAGATTTGTCAGGGAAGTTTTGATGGTGAGGAAGGGTTTTTTTTGTATGTCGGCAAGAGGGAACCATAAAATTGATATTTTCTGGGTAAGCGAAAAGATTAAGGAGAAAATGAAAGTGGGAATTGCTGATATTTTATAATCCAGTGTCCTTGTTGTGTGCGTGGAAATTTGTTTAATATAGTACATAATAAGGAAAATGAAATGAGGAGCTGGCATTTTCCTTTATAGCAGTCGCTTTCGACTACCTCCCCCGTTTGTTTTATTGTTTCTAGTACTTGGTTGGCATTATATAGGAAATACCACTTCTTCTCTTCCTCTTCTTCCACCTCTACTTCTACCCTCTTCTTCACTCCACACTCTGCTTCTCTCCCACCTTCCTATTTCTCTTTCTTGGAGAGGGGAACAGACCCATGAAGAGGCTAGTAAGTACGTTGTTGAGAATTTTGAAGAAAAAAATGATTTTTCATTGTGGGATGTTTTGTTTTCATTTATGTTCTACCCGAACAAAAACCTTTTCTTTTTTTCACCCAATACCCACAATTGATCTCGGTCTTTGTTCCGGATTTTGTAGTGACTTTCGATGTTAAATTCTGGTATAATGCCTTGGGTTTTCGTGGTAAATTGTGTCAACCCTTTGTTGTCAAGATCAATTCTCAAATCGAAAAGGATCTCGCGGAGGCGAATTTAATGGATATTGGTCGGTGATTGATTGCGCCGTGGCTGATTAGTGTGACATTGTTTCCGTGTCTCTCAAAAAGGGGTCTAGAGATTTTATTTATCAATGTTTATGGTCTATTGCTTTCTCCTATTCCAGCCTTTTCATGAGTGTCTAGCTGGAAATTTTCTATTAATATCCATGCTATCCTAGTTTGAATTCCATGTTTCAATCTGGTTTCTAATTATCCTAATTATACCTATTAATTGCCCTGCGTTTTTCCTGGGACGTTTTTAAAAGTTATATCTGATTTAGTTAGCTTGCTTTAAGCTTGTGTTGTTAATTGTTAGGCAGTTCCACAAATATTCCTGGTTTCTTTCCTTTTGAAAACGTGAAGTGTTTAAACCTTTAATATCAATTTATGTCTTTTGCCCTTTGCTTCTGTAATTACTACTATCTAGCAATCGCTTGGTTCTCTGGGCAGAAGGCAAAATCTCTGCAAGAAGAAGCTCAAATGGAGTATTTATGTTACTCTTGAAGCTCTAGTTTTTGTTGTTGTTGAAGTTTTAATGACTTTTATTTCATCGTATCTTATGTTTTGGTGTCCACATTGCCCTTCTTACTGTTTTTACCCAATTAGCAGTGTGCTTTAAATCTTCTCCTTTTCTTCTTTCTTTCTAGGTAACTGTGCTTTTACTCATAGTATTAAGCACTGCTTTGGGAGGTAAAGATGATCATGGACCGTGTAAGCAAGAAGTGTTGAATCCTAGGCCTCACAGTGTGTCAATCTTAGAGTTTGGGGCTGTTGGAGATGGAAAAACATTGAACACAGTTGCGTTCCAAAATGCAGTTTTTTATGTCAAATCATTTGCCGACAAAGGTGGTGCTCAACTATATGTTCCATCAGGCAGATGGCTTACCGGAAGTTTCAACCTTACCAGCCACCTCACTCTCTTCCTTGAAAGAGGAGCAACCATCATTGCATCGCAGGTTTTAATCATTAACTTGAATTTTTAGCCTCCATTCCAATTACCTTGTCCATTTCATAGACAAAAACTAAGGGTTACCAAATGCTTTTGTTTCTTGCACTCTATCAAAATTGTCTCACGAAATTCAATCAGGGTGGGAAATTCGTGTACTCAGTATTTGGCAGCATTTTATATTTTCAATCAAATCTATGTTGTACTTGTACTGCAAACGTTATTCAAATTCTTACCAGTAGAGTTTTTTTATGTGTGTATTCAATAGCTGCTAAGAAAAACGCAGATGGAGAAACAAAATAAAATCTTCAACTCTATTCTTCTAACCTTGCCTAATCTTGTAATCCTGCCTGTCTTCTGGAGCATATAAAGTGTATATGAAGTGATTTTTCTGCAATCTGCATAGGAAACTGCCGATAGACAATATTACATGAATGCCAATTCTGCTCACTCCAGAAAATTTTACATGTGCCTTTCGTTTTGTATCATTTCAGGATTATGCACACTGGCCTGCTGTGGATCCCCTACCATCCTATGGTCGGGGAATTGATGTTCCAGGTGGGAGATATTGCAGTTTGATTTATGGACGCAACTTAAGTGATGTGGTGATTACAGGCAGGGATATTCGTCCATTACAATATTATTATTTTTCTTTTTGAAGTATTTATTAGATAGGATGAACATTGCTGTGCTACCAGACTTAAATTGGTGAATTTAATAATTAATAATTGCAACAGGTGACAATGGAATTATTGATGGGCAGGGTTCTGTTTGGTGGGACCTAATCAGAACTCATTCCTTAAATTACAGCAGACCACATATTATAGAACTTGTTGGTTCTGATAATATCGTAATCTCAAATTTGACCTTTTTAAACTCTCCTGCTTGGAGCATTCATCCAGTTTATTGCAGGTACAAGTCGTTCATGTTTCTGTCTCTGACTTATTTTTTAAATGGAACTATTTTGTTTTATATGTATCTTTCACAATGCATGCAGCAATGTTCGAATCCAAAACATAACAGCTCATGCTCCAACCGAGTTCCCTTACACAAGTGGTATAGTTCCAGGTAAATTGATAAATTATTACTTGTGTTGTGACTTCAGATTTGTTTATGTAATACAAACCCTCACACATTTGAACCATGAACCTTTTACTTGTCTAAATTTTTTATTTAACTAGCAGTAAGAGTTCTAAGTACAAATGAAGAAAGTACCTTTCTCAATTCTCAATTCTCATAGTTGGTGTATTCCATTTCACAAGTTTTCTAATTTGTTTATGCAATTTTAAAAGATTTTTCTTTATGTTTTTACATTCCAAACGAGGTTTAGTCATGTAGTGAGCTTCATGTACATTGGTTTCTTGGAAGTAAACTGTTTTTTCTAGATGAACTCATTAGTATTTGCTGCTTGCAGATTCTTCCGACCATGTTTGCATTGACAACAGCAATATTAGCACTGGTCATGATGCAATTGTGCTGAAGAGTGGTTGGGATCAATATGGAGTTGCCTATGGAAAATCAACCTCGAACGTCCACATCAGGGGTGTTCATCTACAATCATCATCTGGTGCTGGCCTAGCATTTGGAAGCGAGATGTCTGGAGGCATATCTGGTATAATTGCAGAGGATCTCCATATTATAAACTCGACAATTGGCATTGAACTGAAGACCACTAGGGGTCGAGGTGGCTATATGAGAAACATCTTAATTTCTGACACAAAATTGGAAAATATTTACTTGGGAATCTACATGACAGGATTCTCTGGCTCCCATCCAGATGACAAGTATGATCCTAATGCAGTTCCTGTTGTTGGTAATGTTACTTTTGAGAATGTGATTGGTGCAAATGTTGCTATTGCTGGGAATTTTTCTGGAATAGTTGATTCACCCTTCACTCCTATCTTCCTTTCAAACGTGACTTTTTCTACTGGGTCTGAGTCATCTTCTTCGTGGTTTTGTTCTAATGTAATGGGAGTCTCTCAGGATGTGTTTCCTGAGCCATGTCCTAACCTGCTGAACACGCAATCAAACTTTTCGTCCAGCTTTTCTTCTCTACATCCGTCGTCTAGTTATGTCTCAAGCGCATGAGATAACCATCTTTAAGAATCTAGTCATTCCTTTTATTCTACCTGTACATGAGACACAACATTCATATTCCATCAGGAACTTCATTACAATTTTCCAATAAAAGAAAATTCTTGATGTAAAGATGTTCTTTCTCTTCAACATTTCAATGAACCTTCCTCTTGTCTGTGCATGAAAAGTCCATCTAGAGTGGTGTCAATTCTGAATAGTCTATTTATGTACAGCCTCGATTTCTTCATTCATGTAAAAGAAATTTTTGTTGTTGGTGTACAGCCTAAGACGCCATTTGCTTTCACCATGTATAATATGGAGTGCTGTCCATGGCTGGGCATTGTGAGGATGTTGATGTTCTGGTTTTGGCAAAATTAAGGTTTTATTTGCATAAGTCTCTTTATTTTAGACCACTGTATTAATCTAGACTATATTTGTTCATTATTTCTTGATATTGCATCTTTTTTGGATTGATAAAATTTAGAATAAAGGATGACATTTCAGACTAAATGGGAAAGGAAAGCCTCTGGTGTGTGCAAGAAATGTTTACATCAAACTTACATTTACACCTCATTCTAAAGAGATTAGACACAACAAAACAAAAATAAGTTTGTGCTGACATGATGAATTACTTTGTTTGTGATGAGATGAGAAGTACTATAAACCAGATCAAGTTAGGAGTTATGGGAGTGAATGAAGGTTAAAAGATTTCTGTCCTAGTGTCGGGTAAGTGGTTTTCTCATGTCAAACATGTTGTAATTGCTAAACAGCTATTCATAACTAGACCTGTCATGGTGACGGTGGGAAGGGCTATTTTCTTGTCACCACTAATTTCAACCAGTTGGGAACCATACCAACTCACCTTAACTTTCTCCCATATAACATGTTCTCAAGCTCTATTTTGGATAGTCTTAATCTTCATCCTAATCACATAAGATTAAGTTTAATATTTTTTCTTTTTGAACATATGAATAGAAATATATAATTTTCCATTGGAAAAAAAGAAAAAAAAGAGTAGAATTTGTAGTAAAACTTTGAAGAATGAGCTAATTTAAAACTGATTTTGATCCATGGATCATTCATGTATGTGGGGTTGAGAGCTAGGGTTTTGAAAAAAAAAAGGAAGTTTCTCACACATAATGGGTGGTCAATTGAAAACTTTCATTATATTTACATGTTTCTTCAATCTATTTTCTTCATTTTTTCTCATCATGAATAAGTAACTAACTTTTTTTTTTGTTAGATGCAACTACATTAAACTTTATATATATATATATAATATCTTCTTTATTATTTAACATTAATGTTTTATTTTTGTACTTTGCGTTGCTGGGATATCACCCATAACTTTCCTTCTAGGTTTTTGTTGGTAATTTAAAAATACTCTCATTGTCTTCAATTGAGATTAAACACCCAATGTACCGGGTATCTAGAAATAAGTATATTATTTATTGGTCATCTTCTAATAATTTATCTTAAAACAGTTGTTTTATTGACTTACACCATGGATTAATGCTTAACAAAGGAACTTAGGTTCTTTTCACTTAAAGAATTAAGTTTTGAGATAGTTTTGATGATTTATGTTAATGTTGAAAGTCAAAGTGTTTGATTGGGTATCACATTTTAAGAGATTGGTGTTTAGTGAAATCTAACCCTAACATCTTCATTCTATTTGCTTCCCGAACTTGTTAGTTTACTTGTTTTAGTATTTTAGTGACTCTTAAAATTTTATAGTCTCCTTTATAATAAAGTTTCATAAGTTATTTAATTTAAACAATAAGAATTTGTATACTTTGTTAGTATTACACAAATATCTTAGGAAAATGATACTAGCACTGTCCATTTTATTACTTTTGTACAACTTGGTTATTACTTTTGTACGATTTGGTATAATTCAGTATACTTGCTAAAGATGTAGCACAAGATTTGTAACATTCCAAAATAGGTAGTACTAAGTATAATGAACATACAACTAAAAAATAATAATAATAATAAATAAATAAATAAAAATAATAATAGTAATAATAATAATAATAATAATAATAATAATTCTCAATCTCACATTTTTTCATATAAACACTCTCTTCCACATAAACACTCTCTTTGTTATTCTTTCTGCCACATAAGTAATACATGACCTTGAGAATTAACGGAAATTTCCATTTTGAATATATTTTTCTTAAAATTATTATAATAAATTAAATATTAACTCTAAATGTATGGACGAATAAGGTAATTAAACCTATTAATAATTATGAAAGGGATGCACACTCTAAATTTCAACATTATGCAGATATGCAGATATTATTACATTACATTCATAACTATTCTTCTTGTCTTTGGGACAAAGATATCCTAAGTGCTAGATTTTGCCCCACACACCAAATAACATGGCCCCATACCACTACAGTGTAAACCTTTTCTTTTTCCTTATATCACTCTCTTCACCAACACTATACTCACAAAATAATGAACCTCAATAACAATTGAGTCCAATAGGTTGTCTCCAAATTATTCTAGTAGAAAATAAAATAATTTTTACGAAAATGTAAGTCATGTAAAAAGATAATTTTTTTTTTGAAAGGTTGTAAATTAGAATATTTTACTATATATTTATCAAATTAACATTTTCGATAACAATTTATTAGTTCCATCAGATAATATCACTCCCAGGCTTTTATTATGCCTTCAGTTCTGTTCCCGGATGAAAAAAGAAGAAGAAACTAATAGATATTTGGTTTAACTGCGTTTTTACTTCTATTATTAACTTATTTATTTAATCTGGTTCCATTCTTAATAAAAAAGTTCAATTGAGTCTTTTGATTTTTAAAAATACAGTAATGTGACTACTTTTCCCCCAATTAGCAATAAAATCATTTATAAATAAATGTTAGCAATTTAATTTAAGCATAATATAATTTATAACCAATGCTTAATAACAATTTATAGAATTAACTATATCAATTTAAATTTTATTGCCGATAAAAAAAACTATATCAATTTAAATACATAAATGAATCACATGGTTACATTTTTTAAAAGTGAGGGATTTAACTTTGGCAGAACCTTAAAAAATCACATTGTTACATTTTTAAAATTAAGGATTTGATAAAATAAAGTTATTAAAGTTAAATGTTTTATTACTAGTTTGTTTGTGTAAGTTATTGATCGTTTATATATTTCTTTTAAGTTAATTTATATTCGATCGGAAATTTAGATTTTTTTTTCTAATATATCTTCTTACGTTAGATTGATACGTAATTCATATTATAGGCGAGTCTAAATATAAATTTAAAATAATTTCTGATATTATTTTTAAAATGTGAGTTTGGATTTAACTAAAATTTTTAAATAGACTTACAGATAAAAATTGTTGTTCACTTATAATTTTTCTAGGTTTCTCTTGCCCACTATTTACGTAAGTTTTCCTCCATTTTAGAACATTAACAATTATCTTATTCTCTAATACTATTACTATTCATTACATTATTGATAAAAATAAATTCCATTTGTTGAGTAATTTAATTTGTTCTTACAACGAAAAGAGTTGCAAAAACGAATACTGTCATCATCTTTAATCAAAACTGGCCTCACATTTAAAAAATATATAAAAAATGTGCGACTAAAACAGGAAATTAAATTTACAAGAAGCAAATTATGGATCTAAAATCATATTTAGCATATTATTTAAAATTAAATCATAAAATTTTCATAAATAATGGTCATGTGAGAATATTGACTTATTTTTTTTAGTTCTTCTCTATTGTAAAATCTTGAGATCTTAATTTATTTTTTGTGGGTGTCATTGTGTCACATTATTTTTTTTAAAAAAATATTGTTAATATTGTTTTAATGCACGAGTCTCGTAAAATCTAACTTTAATACTATTTTTGTTTGAACTTATTGAGTGAAGAGTTGTTTTTAAGATAAAAATTAAATTTATATTTTTATGATCCATATTTTATTTAAGATATTGAATTTTAAATTTTATATTCTGTTAACACACTTTAGTGAGAGAATTTTATAAGGCATATATTAAACTCCTAACCAAAGGTGTAACCCTAGAGATGATACCCTAAGGTGCACACAACTTCATACATGATCTTTATACACGTTCCCAAAAAATGATAAGTTATCACCTTTAAAACATTAATTAAAATTAGAACTGTTATTAATTTTAAAATATTAACTAAAATTAAAAGGATTGATGTAGGCTTCAAAACATTAATTAAATGAACGTATCCGTGTTGGACACACGCATCCGTGTTAACACTCGTACGACACTTATCGGTGAAGTGTTCAATTCAAAAAATATTTGTTGGATTTTAAAAATTTTTAACACGGTTCTAACACAATTTTAAACTCAAATTTATTGTATAAATTTTTATTATGATTATAAAAATAAGGAACAAATTCTTTTGAACCAGTCATGAAAAATATATTTCTGCTCCCAAAAGAATCTGAAACATACTTTTGCACATAAATATTTATTTTCAATTTATATAATTCAAAATTATATAATATATAGATCCGTGTCCTCATGTCCTACATTTTAAAGATTATACATATCTTCGTGTGTCGTGTCAGTATCTATGCTACATAGTTCAAATCTTGTATCTATGCTACATAGTTCAAATCTTGTATGAGAAACTTTCTTCCTTACCATACTCTTTTCATACATATATTTATAATGATTATTTTTATTAACTAATCCAAATTATTACTTTATATTTCTCAAATTTACTTTTTAAAATAAAAAATTTCTAACACAAATTAAATTCACGTTCCATCATGTTTACTCACATGAGTCAGGAAGAGGAGAAAAATAGGAGAAAATTTAAAAGCCTATTATGATGAGAAAAGGGGCAACCAAAACAAGAAAAAATATACTTTACAAATCAGATCATTGTTGCAATTTTGAACTTTTTACATCACCTAAAAACTACAGTGTAAGATGAAAAAAAAAAAAAACCATCCTTGATCCATGGTAGAAGCAACGGGCGTTATTGCCTCCATTATCTGTGTAAATACAACTTACAAAACTTACAAACATAAACCCCACAAAAAATTATTGCAAAAGCTCTCCATCTAAAAAATTGAAAAGAAACAAAAAATCATCAACGTCCCATATAAATAACATGCTTACTTTCTACTACCAGTTTTACGTTTCATGTCAATTGGAGCTGGATGTCTCCCTGTTCGATGTAAGACACCATTTGGTTGTTTTCGTGAAGGTGAAGGACCAAGAGAAGAATGGATGTTATTCTTGCTGCAAAAATTGCATCAATTAAGTTATCAACATGCATGTTTCTTTCATCTTAATTTTAAAAAAACTACAGAAAAACATGACTTTTTCTTTCAGAATAAACTCCCACTAAGAGAAAAACTTTGTAAGTCTTTTCATGAAGAAGCAGCATTACCTCAATATTGGGCTATTTGTTGGCTTCGAGACAGGTCTCCTAGCCTTTGATGCATTACCATTGGCTATGCTGGTAAGTTTGGAATTATTAAATTGCCAAAGCAAGTCAGGCTCCGAGGAATCAGTGGTTGTATCATCAAGATCATCCATGTCATCTGAACCAGCAATGTTAAATTGGTTGTGCCCCATGAACATATTGTAGGATCCATCTGAGTACATTTTGGAAGAATCTTGGAGATATTTCTGATAAAAGGCCTCGGATAGGTTCCCACTGTCTGCTTCCCAACAGCCTAAGATGTTGTCAGTTTTGTTTGCATCTTGCTTGTTTACCATGACTTTATCAACCCACTCTCCTGAACCAGTTTCTTTGTCATCTTCCCGGTAGTTTTGTCCAGGATTGTTCACTGGTGGCCAGGGTGGTGAATTCGTAGACATCTCATCAAAATCATAGCTTTGAGTTTTTTGTCTCAATGGGGTATTACTGTGAAGCTGCATGATCAATGGTTAAAATTCCATCAGTGTTCAACATAAGTAAATTGATTGTTCAGATTCATGCAACTTTTAGGGCGGTTACATAATTTTGAGGATCCAGCTGTTTGTATTGAACTGCAAAATTTGTATAAAGAGGAGCTATGTACATTTAACTTAATTTTGAGGATCTCTATTAATTAACAAACATGTTCTTCTCCAAAGTTAAGGGGATTACGTTTCTCCTACAATCTGACCATTCTTGCAAAGTGGACGAAATTAGAATACTGATCAAAACAGAAAACAATGAAGTATGCACACCTCTATGTTGCCGACATCAATCATTGGTTGCCGGCATCCTAGGCTATCACTCCCAATATCTACTCCCCGTTGGTTTGCATGATAAGGCGTTAGCTCGTTACCCGTTGTCCTATATTTTCCAGAGCTTCCAGATAAAGAATGCTGAGATTCACCATCCTTTCGTGCCAATGCTGCCTTGAGGCTGGCTATCTGAAACATTATTCATAAATTTAGCTTAACTGTAGTGCCAAGACTTTCTAAGATTATTATGAAGAGCTACATCGGTCAAATTTGAATATCAACCTGTTCTTTGAGCTCTTTGACATCTGCCCCATCCTTGTTTACTCGAGCAGCACCAAGTTCAACAGTGGCAACTCTTTCTGCAAACTTTAAGGTGCTAATTGTTTCTCCAATGGCATCGACCTCTGGGCTTATGTGAACAAACATAAGTGTCTTGGCCTGTCCTCCTGAAATAAACGCCAACCAACGTAATGAGATAATCAAATTGGAGAAAATTGTGTATCCAAGAGTAGAAAAGTGTACAGAAAGGAGCTGTGTACAGAAAACTAGCTTCTTAAACCTTACCAAGTGAATCTTGGAGTAGCTGTGTGAGTTTGCTATTTCTATAAGGAACGTGTTGGTTCCTCTGAGCAAGGGAAGCAATGACATCACCCAGAGCTGAAAGAGATTTGTTAATATGCTGAGCCTCTTTCAACCTGTCTCCCGTGGCCTCAGATTTGTCAACTCTCTCACTTCCTGCCAAGTCAACCAGATGCATGCATCCACGTAGAATAGTTCCAGACGTTAAATCTCTTCCTTGAACATGAACAGTCAGGCAACTGCCAATTTGATAATTTAAGAAGTCAATGGTTAATTTTTTCATTTAAGGAAACACTATATAAACAAGAATGGACGACAGGACAATGAATAGGATATACCTGTGTGATCTGCTACTACGGTCATTAAGGGCCGTAGCCCCAACTGCACGATTCCTTTGGCCCAGGTTCATTAGTTCAATAACATCTCTTGTTGATGATACTGGGACTAGGCATGCATCTGGTACACTGAGCCCTCGATGAGAATTACTACGAATTTCCAACGTAATAAATGGTTAAGGGAAAAACGCATCATCAGTAATGATTGTTTTGTTTTCATCAGTAAAAAATTCAAAAACAGAAAAGTCAATTATATATGTATTCTAAATCATTTAAGGTAACAGCTAAAAGGATATCTTTTGTTTGATCCATCAGAAACCAATAGATCTCTGACTTGCTCATTATAAATCTCAATCATTTGGACAGACACATCATAGCAAAAAGTGTCTCTTCTTTGATCTGCTGTAAGAAATAGATCACTTAGGGCCCTGTAATTTACACCTTGGCTTTTCTCTGTGATCTCTTTCGGTCCAGTCTACAAGATAAAAACATAAATAAGAAAAATGTCATTAAAATTTCAAGTATTTTTAGGCCACAACTGACAACTAAGTGTAACTTACCATTGTGTAAGTTTTTCCCGATCCTGTTTGACCATAAGCAAATATACAAACATTGTAACCATCAAGAACAGACCTAATGAGTGGCTGCATATCAGAGAAGACCTCCGCTGAACGCAAGACAATTATTTTATCAATATTTACTAAGGCATAGTGATCCTGAGATAACTGAATTGAAAACCAAACCAACCTTGGGATGCAGCTGGTCCAAAGATTTTGTTGAAGTTGAAGGATCTGCGCCCTTTCCCATTCTTTGAAGGAATACTAATTGTGATAGTTCCATCTTCTATATTATCCACTGTGCTCGAATAAATTGGTTGTGCAGATAAGAAGGGTCTTACTCGACAGTACACCCTAATACTTCCTGATCAAACAAAATTAACCATCTTGCTTTATCAAGACAAAATCCTTACAAAGGTGTGAATGGGATATAGGATATAAACTCATAATAAGCTTAAAGCAGCTAGTCCAGCAATTTACCCTTAAGATCCTGGACTTTATTGTATAGTTTGCGATTTTCTTCAAGTACTCTATGATATCCAGAAGCAGCATGAGCTAAGCCATGAACGTGCTTGCCTATAAAGAGAAATGGAAAATCAAATAAGATGCAGAACCTCATTCACCAATGATAATGCACATTATATAGGAATGAAACAATATAGAAAAGAACTTCAAATAAATTAATCACAAGCAAAATATTACCTAGATTCGAGAACTCCTCATGAAACTTGATTTGCAGGAACTGCATACCAGCTTTGGTGGTGTGAATTGTATGCTTTAGTTCCTTAAATAGACACAGGAGGTAATATTTTACTAATAAATAAAAAAATCGAGAAGTTAAAAAGATTAATATTATCTTAGCTGCTCCCTACTTGAATATCTCTTTGCTGTTGATCAAAGAGCACTTGCTGCTTCAAAAGTTGCCTTTTTGATTCCTCATCATCAACAGGGGTTTTATGGAGGAATCCTTCTTTCTTTGGAACTGTAGGAATCTTGTTATCCATCTAGTCAAATAAAAACTGGATAAGTATGAGCATTTTCAAGTTTCATGAAGGTCCTCTAATATGTTAAGCTCGGGGTCAGTAGTACTATATTACCTTTTTATCTGCCATAACAAACTTTGATACAGATCCATTGCCTTGGGACCCAGCACCTCTTAAAATTTTTGTCTGTAAATTAAACTATTAATAAATAATCAAGAACACAGCTTGTCAAAATGATCAACTAACAGTTTTTCTTCCTACTAATGGAGCCATGTAGAATACAAAAACTCACCCAAACATCACCTAAAAACAATGACATTATACATTAATAAGGTGAAATGGCATTGTACCTGTTCTCCCTGGCTTGCAATGCGATGCTCAAACTCCTCTACTACCTTGTTCAAGACTGATTCAACTAACTGTTCCACGGAGAAGACAATGTAACTTAAAGCAAGCAATCTCAAAAGCCCTCTTGCATTATGAATGACAAGATTGAGATGAGTGAATGCAAGACTAGTTTATAAATATCCGCACAGTCATTAAAGGCATAATAAGGTAGTAGATATTCCAAGCTTACGACATACTGTTGGAATTCAATTCCAAAATGTCACAGACTAATACACCATTTGTCTAATTTAATAAATAAAATTATCTAGTGAATACAGAAAAACGTAGCCCCTTACCAGTGGAACTTCTTCGGGCTTCTTATCTAATAGTACTGCACGAACAAGCATGCTCAAAGAATGAGACCCGGACTGCATGTGTAAAAATGAAAAGAAAAAATCATTTAGTTATTATTTCTGTTCACTAGACAAATTCACAGAACAGGCCAAGGCCAAAAATAAAGCTTACCAACCATTTTATTAGACTCAATATCAGATGTAAGAGTGGTCATGGATTTTTCATTGATGGATGAGTTTCTCGACAAGGAATTAGTAAATGGCTCAGAGTTTTTTCGCACAAAAGATTTTGCGGAGATTGTGGGTTTGACAGTTCCACCAAATTTCCAAACACCATTACTCCCACTCTGTTTCCATTCACTATAGGACTTAAGGGCTAAGACGCTGTTCACAATCCTGGCTGATTTTCCTCCCTAAAACACAAATCAATCATTTAGCAGAAAACCAACTCAAAACATTATAAAACTTCCAATTTCCAATGTACACAACGTTGCTAAGTGCCAAGGAATTATGTGTTATTAACAATTCAGTTCACCATGACACATTTGTTACTCAAAATTTTGAAACTGTAATATGTATGTGGTCCTTTACATACTTGATCAAGATCAGATGCCTCAAAGGTAGGAATTCCAATTTCATGCACAGCCACCAGAAAGTTCCTCACGTTTTCAAAATACTGAAATGCCGATAAGGGTGCCCCATCAGGGGTTAGTGCAGAATTAAGAGGACTCTCCACAACCTTTAAGAGTAATACAGAGTTTACATTAGCAAATAAGCAACAACATTAAAACCGAGTATAAAAAAATTAAAACCATGCTCACCTTCGGTACAGCACCAGGTTGAACCTTATTAAGAACATTGCAGAGGATGATCCCACTTCTCAAACCAAGCCTAAACTCTTGCTCAGAGGGCTCTGCTGGCAAATCTTTAGCTGCAACAACTCCAACCATTTTCCTCAGCCATCCTGCTGCTTCATACCTTCTGAATGCTGCATTTTAAATACTTTCAATCTCAGGATAACTATTTTACAAGAAAATGGCATGCATCAAGCGGTTAACCTTCAGTAAAAGCAAAATTAGCATAGCAAAAAAGGATTATAATTTAACACATTCATGGATAAACATGACAATTAGACCTGGAACAAGTAAACATTACAACGAAATGCAACGAACCCGAAATTCAAAAAAACTGAATTTTGACAAAATCCCAGAAAAAATAACGGGAAATTACCGGCTTCTTCTGCTTTTCTAGATTCCAAATCAAGATCTTTGAGACGAGTACCGTGCTGTTGAAGCACATCTTCCACCACGGATGCCACTGAAAACGACAATGCCGCCATAACAAACTACACCACACACCAAGCGAGCCTTAAGCTAACCTCTTTATCCCCCACCAGAGACTATGCTTAGCAATTCAAACTCATCAACATTGTCCTCACCAGAAGCTGGATTCCACAGCACCCAAAAAGAAAAAAGAAATAATATTGATGAGTAATTACAGAGAAGCAATGGAGAGATAAAAAAAAAGTTGAGTCTCTTCTCTCTCTCTCTCCCACTCACTCTCTTTATGTCTCTCTGATTATAACACTTGATGATGATGATGGTGTTGAGGGTTGCTGAGGTTTCTTTGTTACCAATTCAAACACACAGAGATTCTCATCGTGACCTTTTGCTTTTCTCTTTCTCTGTACAGATAACAAAGTGGTACTCAAACAACTCAAATGCTTCTTCCTCTCTCTTTCTCTATTACTTTCTTTCTGTATCCACTTTATACTCTCCACCACTCTGTTGCTTCTCACCTTCCCATGCCTCAACTCCGAACCTCTCTATATTCCGAACCCACGTTCCTCTGTTTTAAACTTTAATAAACACGTATTAATGTTTTGTTTTGTTTCTAACTCTGTTCTGATTTCCATCATCTTTTCTTTCACTTCATCCCAAGGCGCGTGCACTTCAACCTACAAAACTGCAAATTTTTGGAACACTTTATTTTTTAAAGCTAGTTTTTTTTTTCTTCATATTTTTCAACGTGAATGGAAGCAAAACCCACCAAATCAATCACATTCTTTAAAAGATAATGAATATTTATAATATGATGAAAAATACAAATAATAGAATATTTATTTTTTAATTATTTGACTGAAGAACAAAAACAAGTATGTGTATAAGATTATATAAATACTTTTAAATAAAAAATGTGAGATAAATAGAAAAATCACTTTATAAACAAAATATTTATAAATTGTGCATGAATCCCAACACAAAAACTCCTCTTCTTTCCCTCAATTCATTTATCCAAACAAAGGAACACATGTGGTTTATCTCCATTCATTATCATCCATCTTGATACATGGTAACAAATAAACCAGTAATCAAATAAATGATTGTTTCCTTTTCAAAATTCATAATTTTTTAACTATTAGGATTATGATTTTTTCTAGCTTCTTAGAATATTTTCAATAGATATCACGTATAAAAATTGTTTATGAATAAAATACTATTTTAATATAAATCTTACATATATAAATGGTTTTATATTAAAGAGAATGCTTTCGTATATAAGTTATGCTTAAAGCTAAATAAGATAGGACCTTTCTTCAATTTTAAACCGCTAGAACTTATATTAAAATAATACTTTATTTATAAGTAATTTCTATTAAAAGTATTTTTAATAAAACTACAAATAGAATTTGTGTTAGACCAGAAATAGTTTATTTAACTTTCCAAAAATATATTATCACAATTTGTGTTGTAAATTGATCTACACCTGTTTTTTTTTACTTACAACACGTTAGTTTTACCGTTTTATTATTTAATTCAGTGTTTTTCGATTAGTCTACCAATCTTTGGTCAAAAGAATACACTATTTATCTCTGTATTATATTTTTAAAAAAACATAAAATGAGAAGGAGTGATAATTGCTATTAAAATAAGTGAATGATTTGTGATATGATATATTATTTGATGATGTGAATAATTAAGAGAGAGTAAACAAAATTGTTAAAATGAAATAATTAAGACACTACATACACTCAAAAGATGAAGTATCTCATTTATATATAATTAGAGATACAAAAAGAGTTTTAAGTGAAAAATAAATATATTTAAAAAACAATTTGTTTATTATCTTTTTGCATTATTTTTTAAGTGCAAGCTTAATTTTTCTAAAATACTTATTTATTTAGTCTATTTAATTTTAATATGCAGCATTGTTTGTCATTGTTCAGACATTGTCTTGAAGAAGAATAACATTTGTTTAAATAAAACTCGAAGAACAAAAAAGATGATATATTTCAAAAATTTAAAATACTAATTGGATAAAAAATACAGGAAAACTATATCTGAAGATTAACTATTTAAATATTTTAGAGTTACAAGAAACATATATTATCCTATATTTAATCGAAACAAATACTAATAAGAAAAATCGAGACAACCTTTGACTGTTATGAATCTCAAACACCAAAGTCTTTTCTAATAATCTTTACCACTGTGATGGTTTAGAAAATACATAAAATTAATGTATTTTCACAAGCCACTTCCGTATTAGTGATTGATAAACAGTGCTGTTTAAGCCTTTGTTTTTTCAGGTGCTTTCTGGGACCACCGTTTTTACTGGTACAACTTTATTTTTGAAGGGATACTGCTCCAACTCATGCACATGAAAAAAAAAGGTTGCCAGTGTTTTTGTTCCCTTAGAATTATCTTCATTTTTTTGCAGTCTCTAGTTTAAGAAATTGTTTAAAAAGCAAAAATACGAAAGTGTTGCAAATGAAGTTGTGTCACACTCCTCTTAAATGGCGTGTCAGTGTCCGATATTTGTATGTATCGGACACCGACACTCGTATGACATCTGTAAAATACGTATCCGTGAAGTGTACAATTCAAAAAGTATTTGTTAGATTTCTGACAATTTTAATATAGTTCTAACACAATTTTAAAAAGAAAAAATACATTAATTTTTTAAAAATTCAAACTTTATTGTATAAATTGTTATTGTTATTATAAAAATAAGAAACAAATCATTGTGAACTAGTCATGAAAAACATCTTTCTGTTCCAGAAAATAATCTAGAATATACTTGTGCATATAAATCTTTATTGTCAATTTATATAATTCATAATTATATAATATATAGATCCGTGTTTTTGTATCCTACATTTTAAAGATTTTATGTATCTATGTTCGTGTCCGTGTCGTATGAATGTTCGTGTTAGAATATCTATGTTACATAAATTGCAATGCATAAGCAATGTTTTTACAGGGCCCGGATTCTAATACTAATATGTTATATAGGTTGTTGTCATAATCTCCTTTTCTCAATATTTTTCTTAAACAAGTTTAAGTGTATAGTTTAAGAAACATGATATGATGAGAGTCACTTAATGCCACGACCATTTAGACACCCTCTACATTATTCCTTACAATTTAAATCCCACTCTGAAAGAAAAGTTGTGTACTATTTTCTGCCTAACTTAACTTAGAATAAAAATCCCACCTTTGGGATTCAAAAAAATATTCAAACACTCAAAAAATTGTCATTGAGAAGTTGGAGGTGGTGGTTGGGTTTGTCTACCTCACTAATGCTCATCCACAACACCACCTTAAGTCAATCAACTTTGTTCCAAAGAATTATTTTGCTCTTTGATTTCAAAATGTAAGAATTCAGTGGGTCCCTATCCTGTTGCAATTTTTAAATTAATCATGGTTTTATAATTCTAATAAGATAATATTAATAATGATTATGACCACCATGCAAGAGCTTCTTCTTCTATCTTTAAGTATGACTGTGACTCCAGTGACAAAATGCCTTATTATTATCATTGATTAGGCTAATTAATATGAGGAATATATAATTTAAACTTGTGGTGATGAATTGGAATTTTATGTGAATTCGTTCAGTGAGTGTCATGTCATTGTCTGATGTTACGAATCTGTTTTTTTTTCATCAAGTTTTCACGTCAAAATGCACAAAATCATACACAATTCAACGTTTTGATGCATTAAGATGGAACATGATCAAGTTTCGAAATTACGAAAGTGGATTATGGATAAACTTGGCCAAAATTGCCACCCAGTGTTGGATTGAGCTGTTAAAAAGGTTGCAAACTTTCAAATCAATTTTCTCACAATCTTTTACCATAAATGATACAATTGGTCTAAGTATCAACTTTATTTTAGTAGACAGAACGTCTTTGTCGGTTAGTGAAGTGGTTGTTGGAATATAGCAATTTTTATCAATTAAAAAACAGTCTAATTAATCATTAATTAATGTTTTTAAGATACTTAATAAGGAATTAGTGGATAAAAAAAAGTAGGTATTCTTCTACGGTTTCGTAGAGACACTGTATTTTAATATATGACAATAATTTTCTGTTTAATTGTTGTTCTAAGTAAGAGATACAATTATTGTTTTGAGTATAACTGTTATTACCATTATATATATATATATATATATATATATATATATATATATATTAATTTCAATTACAATTTTGTTATCACATACAACACTAATTAATAAGATAGCATGAAATAAGAATAAATTTTGATCCATAAAAATTTCAATCAAAGTACTTTAAGAAAAAGTTAGAATTTTTTTAACTTTTGTAAGTTTTTGAAGCAACTTCTGTGAATAACACTTGAGTAAAAGTAAGGAGGGCTAATTTTTTTCTCCCTGGTCATTTTAATTGATTTGGATTTTGAGGTTAATAATTAGTATAAGTTTATTGTGTTAAAATTATGAAAAAAATACTATACTTTTAGTATTATTGTAATTAATTAGAATCCAAATGTGATAATATTACAATTTGAAGTAATTTGAAGTAATTAATTTTGAGTTAGAAATAATTTATTCATGTTATGATATATAAACATTGTATAATGGGTGTTTGATTTTTGTTGAAATAGTTGTGACTCTAATATGATTTAGGATTTAAGATTTTGATTTAAATAAGTTAAAGAGAACCATTAAGAGATCGTAAGGGTCATGTCTTCTACTTGGATAAGCTAAAAAACATCACCAAGAGAACACAATGGAGAGAGTCACCACTTGAACACTTACCATAGACTAGAAAGTCTTAAGAAATAGGAAAATTCACACTTCTTAAACTCAAACATTGTTGTACTAAATTATCACTACAAAAAAAAGACCATTTAGTAACTGATTTTAACAATCAAAATAATTTGGTTGCAAATTGTGATCAAAATAGTGACCAATTTTGTTTTGGTCACTAAATTAGTACAAATTAGCGACTAATTTGATTTCCTTCACTAATCTGCTTGAGTTAGCGATCAAAATTAAGTTAGTCGCTAAATACAAATATATCACTGTAAATTAACGACTAATTTAATTTCAGTCGCTAAATTCCTATAAATCAACGACCAAATTTGATTTCGGCCGCTAATTTTTAGGCCCTGTTTGAGATTGGGGTGGAGATTTGTGGGGAGGGGAGGGAGTGGATTAGAGAGGATTAGAGGGAATGTGTGAGGTTGTTTGGATTGATGGATGGTAGAGTGGATTTATGAGGATTATTTATTGAAATTTGTGAGTGATGTGATAGTTAGAAGATAATTTAGAAATTATTTTAAAAATATAAAATGTAAATTTACAAATTTATCCTTGTCAATAAAAAAATATTTTAATAATGAATTATGATATATTTTTTGTAAGTTTGAGTTAATTATTTTTTCCAATATATAATATTCATAATTACTCTTATTTTGTAAAAAATAATAATTTTGTGTTAAATTC
>Ga0123342_1002535_pt1 | contig 30313 bp, 18 predicted proteins | sample Turbeawhitnodule_FD_89960 | JGI IMG/M metagenome (GOLD analysis project Ga0123342, IMG submission 89960) | Root nodule microbial communities of legume samples collected from Mexico - Turtle bean Mexico white nodule | ecosystem: Host-associated > Plants > Roots > Nodule | place: Mexico: Nepantla... | reverse complement strand
TTTAATTATAATTTTTAAATCTACGAAATGTGTGAAAGTTTTTCATTTTTAAACAAAAACAACTCATTTTATTATTAATTTTTTTAATAAGCAAGGGTTAATCTGTAAAGTAACATTTCACACTTTTAAAAAAAATTAAAATTTCCTCATAACCATCACATCACTCACAAACTCCCATAAACTTTCCTCACACATCCACCCTAACATACCACAATCCAAACACCCTTACTTACTTCACACTTTCCTCACACATCCTCACACATCTACTCCCTCAAATCCTCACACAACCCCTCCCTAATCCAAACAGAGCCTTAGAGTGAATTTGTGAAGAAAATTTATTGAAGTTTGTAAGTAATTTGATGGTTCTGATGGTACCTTGATTTTTTTAAAAAATGTAAAATATAAGATTACAAATTTATCCTTATCTTTAAAAAAATAGAATAATCAAATATTATGTATTTTTTTTGTGTAGATTTGAGTGAATTAAAATTATGTTAGTTATTTCCGATACTATTGAATAATTAATTTTGAAAAAACTACGAGTTACTTGATGAAAAATAATTTACATGTAAAATTATGAATATATGTAAAAATTGTAAATTATTTTATAGAAATAAATAATTTAAATATTCATAAATTTAAAAATTATAATTAAAAAATTATTTATATTAAATATAAATTGTATTATTATATTTATAATTATTATTATTAGATAATTTATTTATTATAAATAACTATTTTTTTTAATTAAAATTTTATTTTATTATTAATTTTACTAATTATTATTATATCATTTTATTAAAATATTTGTTAGTTAAATTTATATAATAATTAATATATATAAATGGCAAAATTGAAAAAATCACGGCTTCTCATGACTTTCTCTTCATTTCAGAGGGAGATGATATTTACTATCCACGAGTATATCCTCCTCTTCCCTTCTGTGCAAATCTCTAAATCCAAATGAATGATGTACTCCTTATTCCCTGTTCGTCAATAATAAATCATCCGAAACAAACAATTCATAAGTGTTATTTTGATTTTTTTGTTTCTTGATAGATGAAGTTCTTTTTCTTAGAAAGTATTAAAATTCTTCTTGCAGAGTTTTATTTCTTCTTCTCCAGTATTTGATTACTTCCTTTTAAAGAGACTAGCAGTATTTAATTTTCTTCTTTTGTTGTTGGTGGCTACCATGCTCATCTCTCAAATAAATGAACCATTAATTCATCACCTAACGTAGCATATGCTACAACCTTTTCACGCGTAATTATGTATTCAATAATCAATACGTGATGTGGAATAAACAATGTCTACCACAACTTGGCTTCCCATTATATATGCTCATTAAGAAATAAGGAAGAATAAAAAATTTGTTCTCTTTCACACTCGATAAACTAAGCTTTTGTTTGCTTATTTTAATATTATATTATGAATTTTGTTGTGCATAATATATTATAGGGTACAAGAAAATAAATATACAATCTACCTAAATTTATTCAACTTCTTTCACGACTAGAAAATTATGAAATAAAAACTAATTTTTAGATACCAAAATAATTAGTTGTAATAGTAACTAAATTAAAAACCATTTTAGAAATAAAAAAAATCGATTTCTAAATTAATTTCTATTATTGTTATATAGTTTCTAAATTGATATCTAAATAGTTGCTAACTAGATACAACTATTTAACAATAATATAAATTAATTTAGAAACCAAATTTTTTTTAGTTTCTATGGTTTTTAATTTAGTTACTATTGCAACTAATTATTTTGGTATCAATTGGTTTCTATTTCATGATTTTCTTGTAGTGTTTATTATTGATTTTTCTTTAAAGTTTAGAGGTTGTGGATTCTCTAAAGTCTATATCTCTAATGTTATAAATTAATAAATTTGGATGAATTTTTGCAAAAATAAAAACATAAAAGATGAGAGAAAATTGTCCCTTCATGTATGATAAAAAAACTGAAAAAATAAATAATATATTATATTGTCAAAAATCAATTCAATTCTGAGATTTTAAAAAACAAGTTTAATATGATCTATTTTTTTTAAACTGTGGTTCTATTATATTGTCATTATTAAAACAAACTTATCTATTGTAAAAAAAATTGGACCAAATTGAATTTAAAAAAAAATATGACATTGAATTTTTTAAAATTTAAAAAATGAAATTTTTTAATCCTTAATATAGAAACTAAAAAATAATTAAATCTATATTTTATAATTTTATTTCAATCCTTCCTATATAAAATTATGGTATTTTTTTTGTTTGTTTAAGTGCGTAATGAAAAATTGAAGTGACATAAAAATGAAATTGTAAGAAGCACTATTTATGCTTTGGTCCATTATGCCTAAAAAGCACAGTAGATTATGAGTCAAAACATAAAATGTGTTTTTAATACATGTGTAATATGTAAGACACAACTAAGATAGGATAACATATTTATTACTCTCTCGCGTTTACTTGGGATGTCATAAGATATTAATTGATTGCCTAATATAAAATTTATTACAAAATTCTTAATCACAGGTTAAAGATTACGTCATTATTATTATATTAAAATATATTTAGTTTAATATACAAATTAATCAATATATACTAAGAATATATCAAGCTCTAACACCCTTCCTCTTAAATGACGTGTCGGTGTCGGATACTCATATCGGACATTGATACTCGTATGACAGTTGTAGAATACGTATCTGTGAAATGTCCAATTCAAAAAGTATTTGTTGGATTCTGGCAATTTTAGTACGATTCTAACACAATCTTAAAAAAGAAAAATACATTAATTTTTTAAAAACTCAAATTTATTGTATAATTTTTTATTATAATTATAAAAATAAGAAACAAATCATTTTGAACTAGTCATGAAAAACATTTTTTTCTCCAAAAAATAACCTAGAACATACTTATACACATAAATCTTTATTATCGATTTATATAATTCATAATTATATAATATATAGATCGGTGTTGTGTCCCCGTATCCTACATTTTAGATATTATACATATCTCCGTGCACGTGTCGTATCAGTATCCATGTCAGTGTCGTGTCCTGTTACCTAGCTAAGAATTAAAGTTTATTTATTGATCCTGTTAACAGATAAAATTTAGATTTTGGGAACAAAAATTTCATCTTTATATTATCTTTTTAATTTTTTTTTATCTATGTATGAACTAGAAAGAAGGTGATGGTGATAGAAATTTTGCATGTTAAGGTGGAAATAAATTAAAGAGAGTGATAATGGTTTAGATCTTAAGAAGGTCTTGTTACTGCAAACGCATCTTCAGCCCAGCCCCATGAAAATCTCACTTTAGTGCCAAAGATGCCACCAACCACATCAATCAGTCACTTCATCTTTTCAAATTTTTTCCCTTCACTATGACTTCATGTTGTCATTGGATAGAGACGATGACCCAATTCAATTCAAAACCAAAAATCATACTCAAATCTTCCCTTCCCACCCTCTTTCTGTTTCCTCTCAGTGCCAACACAACCTATCATCACTACGTTTACCTTAAACTGCACACACACATACGTAACTAAAACTACATTTTATACTATGATTTTTAGTTTCAAAAACAAGTTGTTACTTATTCTATTTTTCAATTTTTTCCCCAGTTCTTCATTGTTCCAGACACTGAGCTTGTTTTGAGATGCGTGCTTTTTTGAAATTTTTTCCCCTCACCTTTTTTTGGCTTATTAAGGAAAAAGTGATTTTACTTTCGGCAAGCAAAAACAATAGTACACGATTTAATCGGTGTACCATACTAGAGTTATTCATTAGCAAGAGACATGTACCTTGTAAGGAGTTCAAGAATGTACACAACTCGTTATGGTTTATCGATACGAGTCAGATTTTTGTGCATAGTACAGATTCTTCCAATAACAGACACAACCAGCACTCAATGGCAGACATATTCATATGTTTGGATTTGAATCTTCTACTCTTAATTAAATGGCATTATTATATTATAATTTTGTTAAAGAGAGAGGATACAAAAAATTAGGAATCAAAAAAGAAAAGCATATCCTGATAATGAGTTTATTTTGGCATGATGCAGTAGATGGACACTTGCATTGTTGGCACCTGCCAGGTGATTTTCAGGTGGCTCGACAACCACACAAGACGGCGCTGTCACAGAGATGGCAGTGGTATCTATCGAATTTGTTTTGCAATAATTAAATCTTTAGCATTACTTTCTTTAATCATTTCTTTTTTAAATGGCTGCACGAGCCATCATTCTAGTCTTTGAATCATACCACTATAAATAACTCCACACCATTCTCTTCTTCACCAGCAAAACTTGCACCCCTTCCTTCATTCTCTTCAGACTTTTTCTCCTATTTCAATGGCATCAAAGTTTATCTTTACCACTGTCGTTTTACTGATGCTTCTGTGCTTGCTTCTTATGAGGGAGCCTTCTGGTTTGTCACTGTTCTTTTTTCTTATTACTTTAGTTATTCGAGGGACAAATGCATGAAGTAACTGTTTTATTCATTTTTGTTGCTATTGTAGGTTGTGGTTCTGCATATGAATGCTTTGGTGCTAATGCAGCTGTTCTCGGGGACATTCCAAACAGGAAGGTATAGGCTAACACTAAATATATATGAGTGGTTCAAATTTCGAAGTGTTTTTCTCTTTTTGACACTTGATTTTACACGATCATAACGTGAGAAATATATTTTGGGAACATATTTTGTGGGGTGCTTCACTTCTGTAACTTTATTTGCTTGTGCAGGCGCTGTCTGTTTTGAAGGATAAGAAAACTTCTCTGAAGGCTAGTTTGCAAGAATCATCAAGCATCAAGTATGGTGAAAAGCCACTGAGTTGGGAGTTGAGGAAGGTTCCTTCGGGTCCAGACCCGCTGCATCATAATGGTGTCAACCCCAAAAAGCCTCAAACTCCTTAAACTCACCACCAGAACCTGCTTTACCCTAGTTTTTGTTATCAGTGTGAACATCATCTATCGCATAAGTTTATTGAAAAAAAAATATAAACATACACTCGTTTTCTTTTTTACCTCTTTGTATTTCTCGTTTTCCTTCACCTCATCCACCCCATTTCCAGGTGTATGTTTATGGGAGCTCAAGTTTAATCGTGCTGTAGTTTAGTTTTGACTTGTAGTAGAATGATATATATGTCATGTTGTTTTTGTACTTAGCTGTTAATTAAGTAGTATTTATCATGGATTTTCTTTTACCTGCTAAAACATTGTGCACACAGCTCATTCATGGATTTGACATGAAGAACAGTGACATGATGTGCTCTGACGCCTTTCACCCGAATACTACAAAAATATGTATCTGCAGATATGCTTCTCTGCCATAACTAACCTGGAGCTTCTATTCATTTCTATGCTCATGCTGACGCGGGTCAGTTAGATATGACAGCAATGTTACAAAGGTGACGCAAGCGAATCATTTCCATTTTCAAAAAAATACCCCAATATCTAACCTTAATTATACAACCTAGTGAAAAAACCTAGTAATGGGAACAAAAAGTAACCGTGACCCATAACAAAATCCAGTAAAATATTATCTGATCGTATTAAAGAAGGCATGCATGTTTTAAGAAATATATTCGTGAAACATTTGTTTATTATATATAGTATTATGTTTTCTTCATTTAGGCTTATAAAGTTGAAAACAGTTTCAGTGCGTGCATATTGGTGTATTTGTTAAGATGGTGGCTAAACGAGGCGAACTCGTGCCTTTCTACGCTACACTTCTCGACGCTTGCTCTTCCGCGAAGCACTTAAAGAATCTAAAACGAATCCATGCGCTGACCATCACCTTAGGCATTTCACGCAATGACTTCATTCGAAGCAAGCTTGTGTCTTCCTATGCTTGCTGTGCCCAATTGCATGAAGCCAATATCCTCTTCTCCTTCACCATTCGCCAACCCACTTTCCTTTTCAACTCTCTCATCAGAGCACATTCATCTCTCAGCTTGTTTTCTCAATCCCTTTCCATCTTTCGCCACATGATCGTTGCCCACAAGCCCTTTGATCGCCACACGTTACCCGTGGTGCTGAAATCTTGCGCTGGTTTATCGGCTTTGTGGCTTGGGCAACAAGTCCATGGGGCTGTTTTGGTTAATGGGTTTGCCTTGGACTTGGCAAATTCTAATGCTTTGGTAAACATGTATGCGAAGTGCGGCCAATTGGTTAGTGCGCGCCAAGTGTTTGATAGAATGTGTCAAAGGAATGAGATTACGTTTTCAACCATGATGATGGGTTATGGAATGCACGGGAAGTGTGCGGAGGTGTTCGAGCTGTTTGATAAATTGGTGGAGGCGGGGGAGAGGCCTGATGGTGTAACTTTTACCACGGTTCTGAGTGCGTGTAGTCATGGGGGGCTAATAGACAAGGGGAGGGAATATTTTGAGATGATGGAGGTAAGGTTTGGAGTGAAACCTGAGGTGCAACATTATACGTGCATGGTGGATATGTTGGGGAGGGTTGGTCAGGTGGAGGAAGCGGAGAAGTTAATTTGGAGAATGGAGGTTAAGCCTGATGAAGCTTTGTGGGGTGCCTTGTTGGCAGCTTGTAAAATTCATGGGAAGGTTGAGGTGGCTGAGAGAGTAGCAGAGAGGGTTTATGGAAGGGAACTGACTGTTGCATCGTCAATTTAAATTCATTGTACGTGGATTTTGCTCATCTGAGAATGCATGCAGCTTAAGGATAAGCATTTTCCTGTCTTGCATGGCCATACTTTTGATCTCGTGTACATTTTTTCATATATATTCAATTTTTTTACGGGCTTTTAATCTTAAACGCAATAACCAAATGATCATGTCTTCAAAATTTCGTCCCAGTTGATGATAAACAATTTGAACTGGTATATGTAGTTACAAAAGATATTTCTAGATTGGTATACTTGTAAAAAGAGTACATTTTTATAATCAGTTACTTTCTTGAACTGAATTAATAGGTCTGTTCCAAAATTAATCATTCTCGTAACATTCTTTTCTAGAGAAATCTGGAACATAGCCACATAATTGCAGCTCAAAAGACAGAAGTTCTAATGCTGCGTAAACATGATCGTTCTCTTCGTGAGATTTGTCACCAGCCACAAATTTGTGAATGCTGGAGTCAATCTCAATGGAACTAAAGCCCGGTATCTTTTGTATCCCACGTTCCTTCATTATCCTCCTAACCTTGTTCGCACCATCCCACTTTCCAACTGCTGCATATATGTTAGAAAGAAGCACATAATTGGAATCTTTCCCAGGGTCCAATTCAATAAGATGTTTCATCACATTTTCAGCCAACTCAATGTTCCCCTGTGTCCTACAAGCTGCGAGCAATGATCCCAAAACAACTTCATTTGGCCTCATAGGCATATTCTTCAAAACATTCCATGCCTCCTCTAACCTCCCCGCTCTACTATAGAGATCCACTAGACAACCATAATGCTCAATTCTAGGCGAAATTCTAAGAACTCTCTTCATATTTTCAAAGATTTTGAGTCCTTTGTTAATTAGTCCTGCATGACTACACGCCATTAGAGCACCTGTGTGGCTGACTCCATCTGGTTTGAATCCTGCCTCCTGCATTGAATTGAAGTAATTCAGAGCCTCATCCGCAAAACCATTAACAGCAAAACCCACTATGATTGAGTTCCACGACACTAACGTTCTATTGGGCATTCTATCAAACACCTGACGAGCTAACTCTATGCATCCACATCGAGAATACATGTCTATCAACGAGTTGGAAACTCTAACATTGTTCCTGAAAGCTTGTGTCATCACAAGTCGGTGGACCCACAAGCCAAGACCGAGTGTGCCCAAGTTGGCACACGCCGCAACAACGGCAATAATAGTCACATAATCATATGCCACCCCAGCCAGCTGCATTTCTCGAAAGCACTCCAGAGCTTCCTCGTGAAAATCCTTCTTCACAAACCCACCAATTAGAGCAGTCCAAGAAATAGTATTCTTCACAGGCAATTGATCAAACACTTGGAGGGCATCTTCAATTCTCCCATTCCTCATGTACCCATCAATCATTGTGTTCCAAGACACCAAATTTCTGACACGCATATGATTGAATGCCAACCTAGCAAAATCCACGCGACCGCATTTAGCGTACATGTCAATCAGCGCAGTGCCCACCATGACATCGTTCACGTGCAAGCCCATTTTGCATGCATATCCATGTACGATAGTTCCAAAGGAAATACTACTCTGCGAAGGATGATGAGCGCAAACAGAGAGGAGTGTGATGAGAGTAATATGATTAGGTTCAATGTTAGCTTCTCTCATTCGCACAAACTCGGAGGCAGCTTTAACCAAATGACCACCTTTGCAATACTGAGCTATGGAAGATGTCCATGCTACAACGGGGTCAGTGTATTTTGTGGTGCTCTTTAGGAAGAGGCTTTGATTGGTGTGGGAATGTGTTTGATTTGGAAGTGAAATTGGTGAAGATGGTGTTGGAGGGTGGGGAAGCCGAGTTGGCGTAATCGTGCACGCAGGAAGGATCATTCTTCTTCAGAATCAAAATCCCCTCACTTGAGATTAAGCTTCTGTACTTTTGGTTGGGATCAATAAGCAGATGCTCTACTCTACATCATTATTTTTTCAACAATGCTTCAAGCATATCAGAACTAGTTTTAGGTGGTACATAATTTCATATTTGTGTGAGATGTTAACAACTGGGTTGTCCAAGAAAACCAAGACTCACTCTTTTGAGCTAGGAAAATGATAGTGTTAGAACTTACAACTACAAGAGTTGTATACAACTCTAATATAGATTTATAAATAAATATACAGTAAAGGATAAATTTATAATTAAATGATATTAAAAATATTAAAATAATAGTATTGAGAGTTGTAATGTGGTTGTATAAAAAATGAGGTTGTCCATATATCATGAGTTATAGATAACGATACATTCACAACCCTAATTTTTATACAATCACATTACAACTCTTAATACTATTATTTAATATTTTTTATATAATTTAATTACAAACTTACCATTTATTATATATATTTATTTTTAAATCCATCACATTAAAGATTGTTATGACTTCAAGAATTGTCAAACTATTGATTCTGGAAAAAAAGCTTATGGAGAAACTCGTTGAAATAAATATGAATGGACAAAATTTTGATGCAGTGTAATTCATATAAAGAATATTAAAGTACTTAACATTGATGATATTTTTGGTCAGAAATTAAATTAGTGTCAATGTTGTACAAGAAATAAGACATATACCTAAAACATGTGTAGTTTGCACTTTGTTTTTGTTTCTATTTTAAAGAGAGAACCAAGAAGTAGCGCTATAATGTTGTGTCGTTATATTGTTTATGTGAAAAAAGCACTTTTATGCAGTGTGTTGTGGATTATATTGTTAAATAACTAAATACATGAAGTGGATCACAAAAATTTACAAAGATTCAGACACATGAGTGTGTGTATATGTCCATGAAGATGTGGTAGGCACATTGGTAGAGAAAAAAAACATCAAAAGTTCGACAAAAAGAACTAAAGATATACCCACATATATGTGAGGTGCGTTGGAAGAGAAAATACATATCATAGCATAACAACCACACTACTATAAGAAATTGTCACACACCATTGTAACATTTAACTTTCTTAACTTTATCTTTAAAAACCTTATGATTTCAATATTAACCTTCTACCAAAGAAATAAACTCGTCCAACTTAGTATCCAAACTTAAAACACCTCTGCAGTTGCTCCTTAAAGCTAAAAACATAATAAAATTGTAACATCAACCTAGACAGTGAAATTTTTGCTAAAAATTCTGAACGTTTGATATAGATTTGGCAAGATTCAAATGTCATGAAAGAGTTAGAGTTTAAGTATTAGTATGGCTAATGAGTAAAGCTCAAATAGTTAAAGAACAGTTGTAGTTGAGTTCCTTAAAACCAAAAAGGTTTCTATCTATCTTGCAAGTCATAAACCAGCATTTAAAAATTGGTGCTGATAATCTAAGAAACTATTATCTTATCACTGTGATTCCATTACTGAAAGAGATTGCTGTAACATTGAAGGAAAATTACCGGGACATATCGCATTAGTTAAGCAAGTTTTGATAAGAAAAACGTACTAGTCTATTTTCTTGTGGCAAGTAATAACATGACACAGACTAGCCTCTATAATGAAGTTTATCAATATCAAAACTTGAAAGAAGATTTCATAGCCAATGGAATAATCAAGGACTTTGAACACAAACCACAGGAAGCCTATTATGAGGCTGAGAGAAACATAAAAGTCGTGCAGGCTAGCTAGCCAAGAGATGCATTGCAAAAGTAGCAGCTGCCAGCTACAGTAAAAACAGACAAAAGAAAATAAGAATTGTCAAGTACAGAAGCCTCTATGAATTCTTATGCTATACTTTGTTTTCACCATATTCTACAGTTTAGAATTCAAGAAATTAAAAGTCACAGAAGGGACATAATTGAATTTACCTGAATTGAACCCTAATTCTCTCCCATAAAATCGCTCACTGTTGAATCTCAGTCTCCCCTCAGTATGAACACAACAAATTTCAAGTGACAAATCTGACAAATTCTTAACCTTTTGTTTTTGTATATATAGATAATAACATTAGGCTTCACCCCTCCCTTGGAGTGATATAACATAGTTAAGTAGCTTGATAATCCGGTAGTTGTCAAGATTCAATTAGATGAAAAAGAACTAACGAAGCTACCAAGACTTCAAGTGCCTAAAAATATGTCAACATTTTTAATTTATCAATGCAGGTGGAAAAAAATCTCATGGATAAAATATTCTGCTAAGCATTTCAATAATAACACCTACCATAATAACATGGATGGGATAACAACATAGATGAATGTGACTTGTCACTTGTCACGCAGAACCATTACTATAACGTAGAAATTGATGTTCCTGTATACAAGACAAAATAAAGAGAAAACATGTATATTTATCTACACCTTCGTATGGTATTTTAATGTCCAAAAACAGAACAAAATCCAGAGACATAATTTTTGCCTCTTGACTGCAGAAACAGACATAGAGAACCCAAGTGAATTTGAATAAGAACACAACAAAAGGATCTACGAATTGTGCTAAATTTGGCTCAAAATCATCTTGCATCAGCAGAAGTAAAAGAGTCTGCAAACCCAGTAGGCCTGGCTGCAATACTGCTTCTGCTGTTGTCAAGACTAGAAGCATAGCTGAACTCTTTGCCTTCAGCTTCCTTCCAAATCTTCAACATCTGAGGAAGTGGTCTTGTGTAGTCGATGCCAGAGTAGCAGTCTAATTCATCATCAACTGGTTGCCATTTTTCCACTAATGCTGCCAGGACATTGACTGCATGACCCATATCTGGCCTACGATGCGCTTCCCTTGCAGTGCAATGTCCAGCAAGTTCAGCTACAATAGTTATGCTCTCAAAAGTTTCTTCAGATGCTTGCACAACTGGATCAATGGCAGCCATAAGCTTCTCCTTGCTTGATTTAATTCGCCAAAACCATTCAGCCAAATACCGGCTCTCCTCTGGCCGGCTCTCATCAAGTGCCACAAGTCCAGTCAGAAGTTCCATCAGAACCACACCGTAGCTGAACACATCAACTTTTGTGGTGATTTTCCCCATCACTGAAACACATCAAAACATAGTATGAAAAGCTAGGAAGGCACATCAAACACACTGAGATGATAAGACCATCACACATTGCAATGATATCACCAACTGTTAGATGAGCAATACAAGTATCGTATCATATTGCTTACAAATTTTGAAACATTATGACATGTAATTAGACATCAATTGTTGTTAACTTTTGTATTTTCAAATGCAGACAGAAAGAGAGACCTCTTGCACACTACTAAGATGTTTTCATTCTAAGAACAATGTAACTGACTATAAACTAACAGAAACTACATGCTGATTTCTAGAGAGCGCGTTTATAATGATTCCAGTAGCAGTTAATGCTAAATGTCAACATATACATCATGGGCAGAAGAGGTGATTTCAAGCAAGCCATACCTGCATATTCAGGGGCAAGGTATCCAAATGTCCCAGCAAGCTTGGTAGCTACAGACTTCTCACTGTCTGGGGCATGCTTCACCAAACCAAAATCTGAAACTTTAGCCCGGAAATCATCACCCAATAAGATATTAGAAGACTTGAGATCTCGATGAATAAAAGTCTGACGGGCAAGACTGTGAAGGTATTCTATGCCTCTGGCAACATCTAGTGCTATTGCAAGTCTCTTTGACCAAGATAAAGGCTCCAACTTCAAGCTTTTCCAATGAAAAAGATGCTGGCTTAGAGCTCCAAGAGACATATATTCATAAACCAAAAGTCTTTCATTGCCTTCAACGGAATACCCCAACAAGGATACCAGATGGCGGTGCCGTACCTTGGAAAGAACAGCTATTTCGGCTTGAAACTCCTCTATTGCCTTACTGCTAATAACCCCATGCTCCATTCTCTTCACTGCGATCTTTGTCCCATCTTCAAGTTCCCCACTGTAAACAGTCCCAAACCCTCCACGACCTAGTTCATTTTCTGAAGCAAAGTCATTGGTAACCTTGCGTAGTACTTGTATAGAGATGACAAGGTTGCCATCCTCAATTATGTGAGAGTTTTGAGTTTCACCACTGATGTTACTAAGAGAACTTGTACCAGTCTTTGTTGACAAACTTCCAGTGGCGTTCGAAACTGCAATTTTAACAATGTTGTCAGGATCAGATGGATTGCGAGGGTGAACCACAATGGAACTTGGAGCATCCAAGGAGGCTTTTTTGTTCTTTCTACAACATAGGAAGAGATAAGCAACCAAAAGTGTTACAACTGTAAACAATACAACTCCAGCCATTATTGCTGCTATTTTGAATCTTTTCAAGTCATTGGGCTTGGATTGATTTGATCTTGAACTCTGATCTGAAACAGGTGGCTTATGAGAGGATGGAGGCTCTGATGGATTTTGTGGTGAAGGTGGGCTGTTAATAGGCACAGGACTGGGACTTCCTCCAGTTTGATTCAGAAGAGGATTACCCGCAATAATAATCTTCACATCATTATGAAAATTTGGAAATGGAGGCTCAAGATTGTTATAACTTAAATCCAACAACTCCAAAGATGTTAATTTGGCGAAATTAGTGGGAACAGAGCCGGTTATGTTGTTTCCTGTAAGCCTAATTTGACGGAGTGAATCTAACTTAGCAAGTGAGGGACTTAGTGTACCATTTAGCTTGTGTCTAGGTAGATTGATAATAGATATCTCTGAGTTGGAATTGCAGCTCAATCCAAACCATGACCCTGTGCTGCGTGTGCATGGTTCATCACCAGACCAGTCAGAAACGAGAAAAGAAGGGTAATTCAGCTTATCTAGAAAATCCAGCAAAATAGTAACATGAGGGGAACATTCAAGTCCAGGCTCATTTTGACAAAATAAATTGTTATCATACGAAAAATTGGCAGCCTTAAATTTCGGTATTGGACCCATTAGCATGTTGTTATTTAACACAAGGATATCCAGGTCCATAAGTGCTAGGGACTCTGGAATCAAGCCAACAAGTTGATTGCTATTGAGATTGAGTTCCTGCAAGGAAGTTAGATTTCCAATATTCTGAGGAATTGACCCAGTGAACTGGTTTCCATGTAGCCAAACCTGTCTAAGGAAAGGCATTGAAGCAATAACATCAATAGGACCACTCAACCCACCACCTTCTTGATTATTCAACCACAAAACCTGGATTGAAGATAGTGCAAAAGTTGCTGGTATGGCACCAGACAGCTTGTTACCTGAAAGCCTCAGATTTGTGAGAGATGGCAATGTGCCCAGAAAATCCGGTAATGGTCCAACCAAGTTACATTGCACCAGAGAAAGGTTGGTTAACTGTAGTGATTTTTCTAAATCCGGGGGAAACAACCAACCACTACTCATATTCAGTGGATTTTCTTCCAGAGACAAGACTCTAAGGCTGCTTAGTCCATTAAAGAAATCAGATGGAATTGCATCAAATTTATTGTAATCCAAGAAAGCAAACTCCAATTTGGATAATCCGCTAAAAGTGGGCAACATCCCACTAAGGTTGTTGCGTTGGAGACCCAAATTGTAGAGTTCTGAGAGTTGGTTAAAGTTTTGAGGCAATGACCCTCTAAGACCAAGATTCTTGGCCTGAATCTGATTTACTCTATCTCCAGAACAGTACACAAAAGGCCATAAAGGAGGACCACAGGGATCATCTCCCTCCTCCGGCCACTTCAAAAGCTCAGGATTCTCCAACCCTTTTCTGAAATCATTCAAAACTTTGACATCATTTGAGTTCGTAGCGCCATAACTCATTGTAGAGATCAGACAAAAACAAAACAAGATGAAGACTTCTCCTAACTGAACACCTTCCATAGTTAGCCTAGTAAAACACAAAGAAAAAAAACAAAAGACAGTATCAAGAGACAAGCTTTCCCAGTAAAATCAGAACCCCATTATATCAGACGCCAAAATGAGACACTGGCCACAATACTCGGAAAAATGACCAATGACAAGCTTAGAAGTAACTAAAACATAACATGAGTGTGAATGTGAGAGAGCGTGCTTGGCAGTTACTCTTACCTACGGTTATGAATAAACAAAAGAGTTTTTGTTGAGAAAATGTTGAATGGATCAGAGGAAATTGAGGTTCCCAAAATTGAGAAAAAGACATGAAGCAGAATGTGCCAATGTGGAATGTCTCCAACTTTTCACATTTCACGAAGGAAGGAAGGAACCCTAAACAAAGTGTCAGGCCACTCCACAAAGACTGTCCCTCTCCAAACCCTCTTTTCCCTTCCTTTTTTTTTCTTTTTCTTTTTCTTTTTCTTTTTGCCTCATACCATTGGTTGGCTGTGATTTCTACTAAAAAATTGTGGAGGCATGGTAAAGGAAGTAAAAAAAAGGAGTTAACAATGATTTTGTCCCACATCTTTTGATTAACCAGTAGCAAGTGGAGGGCATGTACGAATTATGTGGGCTTGGAATTTTCAATTGTATTTACTGTAAAGATGGTGGAACATTTATTAGGAATTTTATTCATTGAAAAAAATCACGTTTTTACTATTGTATATTTCCAGTCAACTACATAAATGAATTCAGTGCTCAAATTTTAAACGACAAGCAAACTTATTTTTTATCTTTAAAAATTTATTATATTTCTAAAATTAAGAGAGATGGATATTTCTAAAGTTTGAAATTCAAATTCTATAAAATATAGAAGGTTAGTTCTCATTTAACTGAAGATACTAATCCAAAAAAAACATTTTTTTATTTGGTATTCACAGTTACAAGAGGTTACACTGTGATCTGAAATGGTTGCGTAGCGAGAGTAGAAACTAGATCTGAGGTTGAAGGTAACACGTGCTGAGTTTTTAGGAACCTGGTGATGTTTCAAAACCGTGGTTTTGTTTTGTCGTCAGCATGCAAAAAAAGACAAAAACAAGGGGTGGGTCCCATTATCTAGGAAAGTTCCATAGATTGTGGTGGCGGGTCAATTTATAAAGTGCTCCGCTAATGTCGGTACCAAGATAATTGCTCGAGGGCCACTATTTTATTTTCTTTCCTATAAATTCTTTTAAATAAATCTTTCTAACAAATATCTAAATTTATCTTTCAAATATAAGTAGTCCCTTAATATACTATCATTAGACTCAATTATCTCTTTTGAATTATTATTTGTTTTAAAATTTAAATCTTTATTACGATTTTATTTTTAAAATATATATGAGAAGATTAAAAAAAAATGTATTTAAAATATTTTTAATTTCTACTTTTAAATAATGTAAGAATTATTTAGTGTACTGGAAGAAGTATGTTTGACGTGTCTTTTATTAATTTTTCATTCAAATTAGTTATTGAGACATTTATTTACTCTTATATAATTTCTATTTGAATATTTCATAAACAAATAAATGTAACTTTTTTTATGTGGAGTATGAAAAAATTTGTATAAATTTTTCAATGTTTTATTCATAAATTTTTTTATTTGTATTGGTCAGTACCAGACGAATCACTCATCCAGTCTTATGACTGACCGTATAAAATATATTAATGTGCTTAATAAATAATAATAATGATAATTATAAAAACTTTCTGGAATATCCCACCAAATATTATCCAAATATCTCAATTGGAGTAATTTTTTTATCAATCCTATTACAAACAATTAGAGGAGACTTTTAAGTATCTATACCCACTTTACAATTACATTACCTAAAAGTTTCATCGTAATTATACTCATATTTCAAACATTACCCAGAATTATTCAGTATTCGAGAATTTTCATTTATGGTTTTGGAACTTGACTTTCTTTTCTTTTCTTTTGATAGGTAGAAACTAGAAACTACTTGCTTTTATTGCTTTCACCCTCCTCTTTATATTCCAAACAAATGATAATAATTTTTTAAAAGTTTAAATTTTTTTATAGAAAATTAAAATCAATTTTTTTTAAAATTAGAAATTTTTAAAAATTTAATTTATGATTTTTAAAATTTTTCATTTAGTTATATTTTAATCATTTGTCTTTTCAATGTACTCAATTGTCTTTCAATTTACAAGAGAAATTAAATATAAAATTCAAGTAAACTACATTTAGTATCAAATTTTTTTCTTAATTAAATGGAAAATAAAATAGGGATAATGATATAACCTTTTCACAATAATGAAAAGACAAAAGTTAAAAAAAAATTGACTTTTAAAATCATTTTTGTCTTTAATTTAATTTTAAAAATTTTCTTTCCTTTTTTATTTTGTTTTCATTCATCTGTTTTGCATTTTCCAAATACAATTAAAGATATCTTTAAATAAAAATCGTTTGACAAACTTTCACTCTTATGTTTAAGGAATATCAACTGTTAAACTTTGTTTTAATCTCTGCATATTTTTAATTTCTTTTACTTTTAGTATTTTTTATTATAATGTTATGAAAATATAATTTCAATGAAATCTTAACCTAAAGCTCGTGTTAAAAATGATAATGAACATGTTCTGAGTATAATGATTCACTTCACTATTTCAACAAATATATTTTTAACCAAATACTTAAAGTAGATTAGTATTATTTGTAAAGGTGCCGTGGAATCAGCTAAATTAAAAGGTGGGGTTTTCAAACATGACTGAGTTCAGTCATAATCTTAATTAATTTTTTTTACCAATCTTAGTTTATTATTTATTAAAATTTTAATTAAGTACCCAAATTTGTTTATTTTTAATCGAAATTTATTAAAAAGTTTTTTTATCTAGTATTAAAATATTTTTTATTTCTAACTTTATTGCTTATTTTTTTGTCAGTTAGCGAGATGATATTTAAAAAAATAAATAAATGATAGGTAAACTGAAGAATAAATAAACAAATTAATTGATGAATTACAAAACAGAAAACGTAAATAATGATCATGTTATCTGATTAACAGTGAGATGAAACGATAAAATATTATATTGATTTTTTTTAATAAAAATGTAACTAAAAATATATAAATTTATAAAATATTTAATTAATTTTTTATTATACATATATAGGTAGAGTTTTGTTTGAATGAAAATTTGACTACTTTGTTTTGGTTTAATAAAAGTTGTTGATTGGTTTAGAAGAAGAGAGAAATGTGAACGATAAGGGTAAGGGTGCATTATTGGTGATAGAATTAATTAGGGTTTAGACTTGGTAGGACTGAAGAATGACCCACTTGCCATAAATTAACTCATGCATTGATTAAATGTGTCTCTATTATGCTGCTCGGAATAAAGAGCTACACATGCATATGCTAATGGAAAATGATTCTAAGGTGGAAGACGAAAGAGAATTTTGCACCACAGTTCATAATATTGTAATTTAACTGGAGGTTGGAGTTAATTAGAAATTTGCAACTAGATATTGGAAGGAGGAATTTGTGATTTTATAGTATTATTTTTTTTAATATATATTTAAATTGTTATTGAACTTAACTCTCCAGAATGATATAGAATTATTAGATGTAATAGATAAAGATTCTTACTAAAAAAATAAAGATTATTTTTTTAACACTTTTTCATTCTTACTTAGATAAAAGTTCGTTTTTGAAACTATTTTTTTTGAGAATTTATTTTTGGAACTACTTTTTCATTTTTACCTATGTAAGAGTTATTTTTTGACCACTTTTTTCACCTATACAATTCATTTTTAGAATATTTTTCATTGACCATGTCAATATTTCAACTTTAAATCCATTAAAATAATATTGTTATGATCAACTATAATATCTTATTACTGTTTTAAAATTCAGAGTTTCATCACGGTATTTCAAAAAATTAAGAGAAAAATATACTTCTTAAGAATGTGAGAATATTTGACATAAAAACAACTTTATTTAACTTTAGTTTGGTATCCAAGTAAGTTTTGGTTTTTGGTATCTTATGCTAAGAAAGCACTATAAGGGTTGAAAGTAGAATGTGATTATTAAAAGAATATGGGTTATGGAATTTGAGCAACAATATTCCAGTTTTCAGCCACTGTCCGCGGCGTCAATTGGCACAATTTTCTAAGCCTAACTTGAAATATCTGTTTTAGTGGACATGGTTTGTTGATGTTTTTTTCATATAAAACTCAAAATTTGTTATGCCATATGTTTCTGTTTTGAGACCATCCTTATTGTTTATTCACGTAATCATGTTTTGTCAAAGCAAACTAGAGTGGCGTGCAATGGAAGAATTCAACCAACTCTGTTTCTCCTTCCAGTTAATGAGTGCTCTGAGTGGTTTCATGTTAGAACTATGAGTGGTTCAAATCGTGTAGTTACAGAAATAAAATGAATGATGTAAATAAAAACTAAATATGATATATAGAAGTGTACTTTTATAATAATAATTTTTAATATAGATTTAACTTTTTTAAAGCGAGAAAGTATAATAAAAGAATGAAATAATAAGCATTAGTTAAGAGATCAAGGACTGATAAATATGATAAAACCAAAGGGGTATTTAAGAAAATCTGAAATTAATTATAATTTAAATCATTGATTTCAAAACTAATGACTATAATTGTTCTTTCTCACTTAAAAAAACTAAATTTTTAGATGTAAAATGTAATTTTTAATTAGTTTATGATATACCCTTTAAAATATACATAAAAATTAAAATTAAAGTCGAACCTTAACCATCAAACTCAACTAGATGGAAAATATTACATTTATAAAACAATTTTTTCAATCCCTAAATAATTACATGATAAATCCCACGTTTAAACTAAGTTTACACCACTACAAGAAAATCTAGGAAATAGAAACTAATTTTTAGAGACAAAAAATAATTAGTTGTTATAATAATTAAATTAAATGTCATTTTAAACATTAAAAAAATAGTTTCTATTATTGATAAATGGTTTCTAAATTGGTATCTAATTAGCAACCAATGATTTTGCTACCAAATTTATAATTTAAATAATTGGTAGAAAAAACTTGGTTGTTATTTAAACATCAATTTAGAAACCATTTAATAATAATATAAACTAATTTAGAACCTATTTTTTTTTAATCTCTAAAATGATCTATAATTTAGTCACTAGAGTAACTAATTATTTTTTGTCTCTAAAAATTAGTTTCTATTTCCTAGATTTTTCTTGTAGTGCATATCCTCGTCGTACACATCGAATCAAGTTTGGTCTAACTTAAGACTAAACGAAACATAATTAAATTGAGTTGGATTGGATTTAATTAAGTTGAATTGAATAGCTGAGTAAATGGATTATAACAATATATATAGGTAATTTAAAATTAAGAAAATGAATTTCTTTTCCTAGAATTGAAAAACAAGGAATTACTTAAAAAGTGAGTTCAATGGTTGAATGTCACAACAATGGCCTAATACATGTAAAATATAATACTAATAATCATTTCATTATTGCTATAATATGTATATTGTGCTGAAGCAGAATAATTGAGTTAAACAAAATAAATCCAACTCAATTTGCAGAAATATAATTGGATTGAGTTGGGTAAACGAAATTTGGAGGTGAATCTCTCATACTCCTGGAGGAAGTATCTTAGGAGTTTCTCCAGAAGGGCACTTTATCTTTTTGATAATTCTTAATGGATTCTATAACTTTGACTGAAAATGTCTCGTCCTCTGGGTACCCACCTAGAGGATCTGATAGTAGAGTGATCGGAAGGTTGAGAACCCCCTCAAGTGTTGCATGTAAACAATATGCAGAATATGTGATATGATATCCACCTTCCTGCACAATTAGAAGGCGCCCATCGCTCTGACTTTTCGCAAGAACATGAACAATCCGTCCAATTTCTCTATAGCCTTCCATTGTTAAGCATTGTCTTCCATTGGGATCAAACTGAGGCACACCACACCAGGTTATAACATAAGTAAAACTCATTTTTTTCAAAACTGCAACTTGGATTCTACATTACAACATAGCCACATAAAACTACTGTTTCAACCTCAAATCCGCTTAAAGTACCGCATCTGAAGTATTATTTGTTTTGGAGTTTAGAACTCTATCACAAAACTCTGAACTTGATAACAGATAATATCTCGAATGCGGTGATACGGACTTGAGGTGGAAACAATGCACTTGTTGTAACCTTTAGAACAAACAAGTGAGGTGATTAATCCAATGCAACAAAGAATGTGGATCATGAAAATTAGTGTAATAAACTTGCAACTACTAATCACAGGATGCTGATTATTTATAAGTGACATGCAAACGATCTTTGAGTGATTGAAAGGAGATGGACTGTTTGATTATTTATAAGTTATGACACACTGTAATTTATCAGAAAACTTGAAGTCCACGAGAAGAAGGCAACTGTAGGAGGAATTTGGAAATACCGCCTAGTTAACATTGTCCATTTGTCCAAGGGATTATTCTCACTGCAATGAGTGTGAGGATACCCTGGTCAAAATGTTCATAACAGTTAATTAAAAAACTAAACACCAGAGCTAATGTCTTTTTCATATAATCAATTAATCACCCTCACATTAGAGCTACGATTTATTAAATAAATCATGAAGAAACTCACATGTAATGTTTTGAAAACAAAGAGAACATAAAGTTATTGACAGATTTGCTTCTGTGGAATAACCACTTACTGAAACATGATATACTCTTGGGATTCATATTAACACTAACAGATTATAGTGACTTGACCAGGGCAAGTTTAATACATCGTCTTGGTATTTTTGGAGGGTATCATATTTCAAAATTCAGTAAAACATTAGGTGGACTGATGAGGGTATCAAACACAAACTTGTTTCTACACTCATTTTATCTGTTTCGTTCCACTGTACTATCTAAGTTTTCATATCGTGGTTAAAAAACTAGGGTTGAAAGTCACGTGCCACTGCCATTATCTTATCAGGTTTTGATTTATCTTTGAGGTTGAAATCAAGTTTATGTAAACTTGGCAATAAATATTAATTGGGTACAGAAGAAAATCATAACTTACTGCACTGGAGTCTTGTCCAGCAACCAAAACTATCATATCAGGTCCAAACTTTTGGATTGATGGAACAACCAACTCATTGAAGGCACATATATATCCCTTGTCCCCAGTTCCATTTGGTAGAGGTATGTTCAAGTTATAGCCATAACCTTCTCCTTCACCTAGCTCATCAACCGATCCACTTTGGGGATGAGATGGACCCCATGATCCATGATTCATATGAAGAGAGATGGTAAGAACCTTATTAGATCTATAAAACCCCTCAGCTGTGCCATTTCCATAATGAACATCAATATCTATAACTGCAACCTTCTTGCACCCAGAATCTAAAGCCAATTGCACTGCTAGACCTGCATTGTTAAGGAAACAGTAGCCATCAGCCTGAGAAGGCTGAGCATGGTGACCAGGGGGCCTAACCAAGGCATAAGCAACTTTTCCATGGCCATCCAGTAAATGCTTCATTGCAGAAAGTGTAGTACCAGCAGCAAGAAGTGCAGCATCCCATGATCCAGGGTTCAAGAATGTCCCAGCACAAAGCACCTTCCCCCCTTCTTTGTCAGCTTCTAAGAGTTCATTTACGTATCCTAGGAAATTACAGCATTTCAAACCATATCATACCAATCCCCAAATTATCTCCAACTCCAATATAATATATGTTACTAATTTTAGAAAGTATAACTCTTATTTTCTCATTCTCTTAATTAACTCACTTTAGGTGTTCTCTTTGCTCTCTTGATGCATAATGATTTACAACATTTGAAAACCATTTCAATGCATTTCACATCAATGCCCAAATTATCTTCAAAACAATTATATATCTCTATTTCTATATTTTAACTTGGAGTACTAATTTTAGAGAGGGCAACTCTTTATTCTTCTTACTGTGTAAATTAACTTTCTCAGCTTTCTCTTATTCTCTTAACTCACTTTATGTGTTGTCTTTTCTCTGTTCTCTTGATATACACAGTAACTTACGCCCAGAATATATGAAATTGAAATTGTTTGTTCTAAAATTTTACAATTTATTTATTTATTTTAAATTATAACAATTATCATTTTTTAAATTTTAAATTAAATTATCTGAATTATTTATTGCTATAATAAGTATGTTTTATTTTTAAATTTATATTTGATCCTGTTTTATTTTAAATTCTAATAAGGTTTAATTACGCAGTAGGTCCTTAAACATCTGTAATTTTTAAATAAGTCCTATATCTATTTTGTTTGTCAATTGGGTCTCCAAACTGAAAAGAAAAATAGGTTTCTAAAATTACTTTTTGACCACTTAAAACCACTACAAAATGACAAAATGTGGCAGGTTAAAAAAATTTAGAGAACCGATTTAAAAAAATTACATGATCAAATACCTAAATAAAAAGAAAATTAGTTTGGAACCTGTTCATCAATAAGTCAGAGACTTACCTATTATTTAAACCCCCTCTAACAAATCCTACCATCTTTGAATTTAAACATATTTTTATATTAATTTAATTTACTGAAAATTATAATAAAATTATTTTAATTTACATAAACAAATAACCATTGACTAAAAAAATATTTGCTCGATATATATATTTGCACAGTTACAATAAATAGAATACTAGTTTAACAAATAAAAAAACACAGTTATAATCCCAAACCTAAGCCCTAAATTTTGTTTCTAAAATTGTGTTTGGATTTTAGTTACACCATCTAAACCAACTTTCATTTTTTATTAAACCTTGGGTCAATAAATTTGACTTTTTTTTAATCCAGTTATAAGTAAAATTAACCTCAAACTCTATTAACTTCAAAACTATAACAATTCAAACTTAATTTATTACCAAAATGATATGTGAATACAGAGAATAATGATGGTGATGGAAAAAGAAAAGAGTACCAGGAGTGTGAAAGGAAAGAAGCTCAGAGACGAGAGCGGATCTACCAGAGTTCCAAGAAATGTAAGGAGAGATTGGACCCTTTTTAAGGATAGACACCATGTTCCGAACTCTGTCTGAGTTTTCAGGGTGCTTCTCCAATACCTCTAAGAACCCTACTTCCATTCCCGTGTCAAATACACCAATTCCAGTGTCGTGCTTCACCATTCCTTCGTCCCAGAATACGTCAATTTTCACACCTGCAACTGCATCTGCATCATCACCCATGCTGCACCCTCCTTCCTTCTCGCTTCTCTCTCCTTCTTCACACTCGCAACAACAGAATTCATGAATGCCCAAGTGGGCTACCGAGTACTTGCATTTGTCACAAAAATTAAACCCACTGGACCTCGTCTGGGCCTCTTTCCTTCTGTTACTCGTTAGGAAGTTTCTTCTTGCACCGCTACATTTTTCTTTCTGCACCCACAATATTGTGCAAAGACAAAACTATCCCTATATAAAACTATATATTTATTTTTTTGCATTCCGGATTATGAAACCCGATAAATTTTTGGTTTGGCGCTTCTGGTAAAGTTTCAGATTGACACGTCCGGTAACCTCCTAGATTGGTGTTTTCGATAGTACGTGAATGACAGTGTTAATCCAAAATAAAAAAATGCATAAATTCAAAAAACCATTCCGAATACGTCAATCCATAATTCAAAATATGGATTATGGATTCAAAAATACATACTTGAAAAAAATCATTCCAAATCCACTAATCCGTAATAGAAATTTGACTTCTAGATTTAACAATCAAGAAATCAATAATTTATGCAAACTTTACTTCTGGAACACCCTTTCATCCAGAAAACAACATGATTCACTTTCGGATTGATGAATCCGTAGCATACTCCCAAATTCTAATTTCAAATAAAAGGTAAAAGTCAATTTCAGGATTTAAAAATTGTGGGGGTGCAGGAAGAAAAATGTAAGAGTGCAAGAAGAAACTGCACACTCGTTATCTTTATATGAAATTGGACTGTTTCTTCCTGCACCTCCATATCTTCTTCTGCCACCTCCATACACAATTTGAAAATACATTTTTATCCTTCTTGTGTCACCCCCATAGATTAGTTTCCGGATTATATAATCCGGAAACTCATTTGAAAAAAGACTTCTGCATTACATAATCCGGAAGTTAAATAAGACTTCCGGATTATGTAATCCAGAGAGTAATCATGGATCTGAAAAATGGCTTCCGGATTATGTAATCAGGAAGCTAATTACATATTTAAAAAATAACTTCCAGATTACGTAATTCAAAATATTATAAAAGGATATTTTTGGAAATTTGGAAATTTATGGAGGTGAGAGAAGAAGGTATGGAGGTGCAGGAAGAAACAGTAACAGTCATGAAATTGTTATTTGCCACCTTTTTTCGCTACGTATACCTCCGTACTTTTACACATATCTAATTATTCCTTTTAAAATCATGAGACTTTTTTAACACAAAAAATTTGTTCATTGATTTGAACTTATAATACTAGTTTTCTTTAAAAAAAATCATTGTCTATTTACGCCGGTTGGGTAAATACGAAGGTGAAGTATATGCTTGCACAATACCTCTTCAGCAAACTCAAAAGTTTTCTTGTTTAATTTTCCTGTACATTCAATTCGAAACAAAAGTATTGTTTCAAACATCCAAAAACCATGAAAACGATACAATATTCCGTCTTTATATATAGTTTTTAGAATATAAAGTAATAATTAAAACGTTTTTAAAATTTAAATAGTTAATAATTAAAATCTTGCTATTAATAATAAAAATTATTTTAAATATCAATAAATTTTTAGTTAAATTAATTATTATAATGATTAATTACTTTTTATCTTTAAATTAATCGTTATTAAATGACTTTTTTAAATTATATATATTATTATCGTTTTTTGTTTTGTTTAACAATTCTAATCTGTGTAGAAAAAATACAATTTTTTCAACAGTCAAAATAATATTCTCAATAATGTTATAATTCACAATAATATATTAAAACAAAAAGTGAATACTTTCTCAAAATATCTTAAGATATTAATGCTGATAATTCCTGCCTCGTGTCTGAATGTAAAGAAATTGGCAATTTCTTCCTCCACCATATCAATTTGAACCTACATCCTATTATTTTTCAAAATTTCCAAAATTACCCTTATTTTGAATTTAAAAATTTAGAATAGTAAAAATAATTCAAAAATAAAAAATTACGGATAAAAGAATCTGAAAAGAAAAAATCAAAAATACATTTTGGATAAAAAATTATGGAATTTAAAAATGTGTTTCGGATATCTAAATCTGAAATATTTCTGGATTAAAAGTTTCGGAAGTAATTTTTATTTACACCATTTTTTTAGATTATTTTTGTCATTGAAAGAATATTTTTGTCATTTTAATATGAGGTTGGTGTATTTTGAAATTGATATGGTGGAGGAATTATTTGCCTAAGAAATTTGGTTAGTTGGTAAGAGGATAACGATAACAGAAGCCCGTAAAATGGTAGGTGGTGAAATTCTTGTTTAATCCTTTATTGAAAATCCTTAATTTGTTTCTATTATAATTAAAAGACATTACATAATATTCTTTTAGTTAAATAAGAATTTGAAAAAACAAATTATATTAAAAGAATATATTTATATTATTAAACATGTAATGGTGTCTTTAACATTTTCCTGCTTAAAACTACAAATAAGATAATAATATGGATATATTCAAGTGTTCTTTTATCACCAAAGATATTCAGTGTTTTAAAGGGTAACGATTCCATCAAAATTTCACATTTTTTTTAATAATTTTAAACTTTTTTTTCTTAATTGTAATCATGAATTTTTACTGTACACATATAATAAAACTATAAATATATTGCATTATCTTTATGTTCCATTAATTGTATATTTTTTTATCATCTGATGCTTAAAAAATATTTATACTTTGTTTAAAACATTTCATCAGCATAAGACAATGCATGTTACATTTTACTCTAACAACTTTGTTTAATTTCATTCACTTTTCTTAAAATTTTAATACTAATATAAGGAATTTAAAATCTTAAATTTATACTAAAAATTTCATTAAATAATAATCAAAGATACCCACAATAATTAATCATTATATTAATAAATTATATACTATTTTAAAAAATACAAAATTATTGATATCTAAAGTGATTTTTATTATTAATAAAAGTTTATAAAATAATTTATAAATTGGTATTTAAATTAGCTATCAAGGTTTTATCTACTCATATTTATAAATTAATCTATAAAAGACTAATAGATACTACTTTATTTTAGAATATAAAGTAATAAATAATTAAAATTTTGATTATATACAAATTTAAAATTATTTTATAAATTTTTATTAATAATAAAAACTATTTTAGAAACTAATAATTTTTTTAGTTTATAACATGTTCTCCAATTAAGTTAAATAGTAATAAATTATTTTAATTTTATATTCAATTTTTATTTATTAATTTTCTTGTAATATTAAATATTTTTTTAAGATGAAAGTGATAATATATAACTTTTAGTATTTTTTAAAAAATACTAATAATTAATATGGATGAATTTTGCTTTAAAGTATCTTTGATAATGAAAAAATTTAATTCAATATATAACTTCAAGTTTTTCTTTTCCTTTATGCTCAAGTTATGTTTGGTGACAATACTTTTTACAATTTTGTTTTATTAAAGTCATATTTGTATTCACAATTTCAATTTTCTGTTAGAAAGATTACATCAGTCAAGACTTCTATCTTTTAATAAGTTTTGTAAAATGTAAATAGAGTATATCAGGATACTCAATTCCTCATATAATATTATTTATATTTATATTTTCTTATTTATCTTTTTCTTTTTAATTTTCTATTAAATATCTTTTGTTTTTATTTATCTATCAATTCCTCATATAATATTATTTATATTTATATTTTCTTATTTATCTTTTTCTTTTTAATTTTCTATTAAATATTTTTTGTTTTTATTTATCTATCTACACGGTTTCAAAAGTGAAAAAAAAAATTTATTTTAAATGCATTAAACAAATAAATATTTTTAATATTTAAAATATTTAAAAATATAATAAAAAAATAAAAAAATAAATTTTACAAAAAAAATAGTAAATTAAAAATATTTAATTTATTTTTTTTGAAATGAAAAAAACAAAAAAATTAAATCTACAAACAACATAAAAATTAAATCTATAAATATAAATTAAATATTTATTTATATTATTATTGATAAAAGAATCATCTTAATTTCAAATGAAAAATACAAACAGATAATTAAAAAAAAACTAATGCAAGCTACACTAGTGTTCACCTATTGTGTTGGTGGAATATCAATGCACTGTTTAGAGTTAAAAGAAAACTACCCACAAACTAAAAAACAGAGTTATCTGAGAAAGGTGCCATTTTTTGTTGTTTTTCTCAATCCCAACCATGGAAAAACAGAAGACAGTGATGGGTTTGATTCTTTTGCTTTTTGTTGTGGGTGTGAGTGCTTGGACTGGTGAAATCCATGGAAGAGTTGTTTGTGATGTTTGTGGGGATTCTTCTCTTGGACCTGAAGACCATGTGGTTGAAGGTTTTCCTCTCGCTCTCTTCAATAGGCGTTTTGTTTCAATTTTTTGTCGTTTTGATCGAGTTTCTAAGATGGTGTTTTCCTTTTTTGATGAAAGTTGTTTGCTTTTTGCTGTTGTAAATTAGCCATATCACTCTCCACCGATTGTTTAACTGGGTTGAAAATTTGAGCTGTGCATGTTGTTATCAGTGGTGTGGTTATTTGTTAGCGTTTTAACCGTTTAGCCCTTCAAATATTTTGCTTGATTTTCTGGTTGTTTGACCCTGTTGAGTAAATTTGTCATAGCAAAAGAATACCAAGGTTTCAAATTGCGGTAGCAGTTGAAGTTTTGTTGTGATATTTGATATTGTAGGAAATTGCGGACAAATATGGATACAATTGCAGTAACGGCTGACCCAAAAACCTTATAGTTGCAGTCAAAATTTTGGTTACGGATACTGTTTTTTTGAAACCATGCATAGACTGTGCACTGTATTGTTTAGTCCTTATTAGCCAGTTAGACCTGGTGACACATTGGATGGAATGGAACAAGGAAGATGTTTTCAGAATGTTGACATTTGAGGATGATGATGACAATGATTGATGAATTGTTTGTTTGTATTTTTTTTTACTAATCAACAGAAGGAGAATGAGATGACCCTGATTGGTTTGATCAAAGTATTTGCAGATATTCATAAGAATAAGAATGCATTATCCGATTAGCCTCTGCTGGGAGTGAAATTATTTTTCTTTCTTCAATCCCAAGTAGAATTTGATATCTGGAATATTTGTGTTCCTAATCCAGTCGGATATATGGATTTTTCCATGATAGTATGACTAGTTGAGTAAGATGTTTCATGACATTCTCTTCATTCTGCTCACTTTGCCTTTCCATTTCTTGAAGTTTATTTGTATCAATGACTATTATTGTCTAATCATTGTGAAGATTTCTATTTTTCTTTCTTACCCTTTCATCGTTTCATGTATTGTGTTAGTTGATTTATGCTTGTGGATATCTTGTATGTTCAAAGCTCCTTGACATTATTTATCTTATGACCACCTTCCTTTATTAGGTTGCTATCAGCGTGTCTCAAACTAAAGCTCAAAAAAATAATTGAACATCTCTTTGCCATGCATTTTCTATGATAACCATATTTTACTCCCTAACATTTTTGTTCACAAGTAGTTTCAAGTGTTATTCAAAAGATTTTGGTTAAGAGAGATATAAGAGATGGAGGGTGTTCGACTAAATTCCTGGAGTCCTTGTTAGTGCCTCCATGAGAGAATTAGTATTGCTGTCCTTGGAGTATTTTAGGGTAAAGAAGACCAAACTTGTAAGAATAAACTCCTAGCTGTCTTTTTATGTTTTTGTAGAAGATATGTGTCTCTAGAAGGGTTTGATACTTGTCTGGGTGAAAACCTCTCAATTGGCTGATAGTTCTCAGTTTCAAAAGTTTGATTATCTAAAATTCCTTATTTTTATCCTCAAGATCCTTTTTTATGCCACCGATACCTCATGGTTGTTATTCCAATAAACTTCTGACAACATTTAATGTTGGTTCTGTGCAACCTAATTTAATGTTGTCTCTATCAGATACAAACCCTCTTTCTTATTCTTTTGTGTCTGGTTTTTTAAGTAATCCCATTTTCAGATTTTACCATTTTGGTGATGATTCATAGTTTCAACTTTCATATCATTCATTCTTTCACATTTCGAAAGTTAGCAATCGTACAAAAAAACTGAACGAAGGAGATGTCACTGCTCTCATCTTGCCATCCTTTACAATTGCTATGAAGCTGAAGTATATTCATGCATATTCCTCCCATTGCTTGGAAGCTTACAGTTTCATGTTCTATTTCCCTTTCTTATGGGTGTTCTTTTCACCATTTTCTAACGGTACTACATAACTATCGATCACTCAGGAGTATTTAATCTTGCAACGTGATCGATGCTGATTCACACAGGATTCCATTTACTAGTGCATTTGAAAATCTTGCTGCAACTCACAAATCACAATGCAATTTCCATATATCAATTTTAACTTATTCTAACATACTGTTAGACTATTATCTCCTTTTCTTAACAAAAGATAATTGACTTTAGTGCTCTAATGTAGGTGCTGAGGTTGCTGTCCTTTGCATCACCAGGTCTGGAGAAGTTCTAAACTATCAGGCATTCACAGATGCCAAGGGGATATACACAGTGGCCGAGACAATGCCGGAGAGTGATCGTTGGGACGCATGTCTAGCTCGACCAATCAGTAGTTTCCATGAGCAATGCACTCAACTTGGTGAGGGCAGTTTGGGAGTCAAATTCAGTTACAATCACCCATCAGGATATTCACACAATGTCAGGACCTTTGTGTATCGACCCACCAGTGTTCCAACTTACTGCATATGATATATATGGTCTTGCTCTGAATCT
>Ga0123342_1002534_pt1 | contig 30327 bp, 14 predicted proteins | sample Turbeawhitnodule_FD_89960 | JGI IMG/M metagenome (GOLD analysis project Ga0123342, IMG submission 89960) | Root nodule microbial communities of legume samples collected from Mexico - Turtle bean Mexico white nodule | ecosystem: Host-associated > Plants > Roots > Nodule | place: Mexico: Nepantla... | reverse complement strand
TTCAATTTCCCAAGTGGAATCTCCAGAGATGAGATCCCACAATACTTTCACCATGGGAATACTCCGTCCACGAAGTTGTTTCACTTGTGAATCTAAAATTCTGATTGGCTTCACTTCAAATGACAGATTTTCTTTCACCTAGATGGAATCAAACTCTAGAATGTGGCTAGGATCGGGTACATACTTTCTAAGCTATGATCAGATTCTAAAATAGATGAAGATTGAGAGAGAAAATTAGGAGAGAAGGAGAGAAAAGAATATGGAGAGAGAGAAAGAAGAAAATGGCTCGGAGAAGGGTCTGCAGCTTTTGAAAAAAAAGCGTTGTTATATTTTGTTCAAACAAGTTTTTGTTATGCCATAAAACCAAGTTCTTATGGAGCTAAACAATATTATAAAATAAAACACACTCATAACAATATAAGTCATCCATCTTGAATTAAATATTCGAATTTAACAAATAAAAAATACGTTAAAAGCATATAGAATTGATAAATATTTTTATTAATAAAATAATTTCAAAAAATATTATACAATTCATTTTCTTAAATTATAATTGGAAAGTTTCTTATTTTATTAAATTTAAAAAAATTTAAGTAAACTTCAAATTTAAATAAAAATATTCAGAAGATAAGGAAAAAAAATTAATTTAAAATTAAAAGCCATCTGAATAGGATTAAATAAATCTGAATAGTATTAAATAAGAAGAAATTCTATTATATATTAATATTTTTGTATTAATTTTATAAATTTTAGAAAATAAAAAAAATGAGAAATGTAACTTTAGAGTAATATTCTTTAGTTTTGTTTATTGCATGTTTTCATACTCATTAATGGAAAGAAGGAGAAGTTATAAACCAAATCTTATTTATCAATTTAAATTTTGTCTAACTATGTATTACAAGACAATACTCTGCAAAAATTCCAAAAAGTATTAAAATACAATTTAATCATCATTGTTTTGATTTATTATTTACACAATCTTCTCACTCAAAACGGAATTGGGATGGATAGAATTTGACATAAGAAATGCAAAAATCCAACCCCACCTAATATTTTTTTAGTGGACTGAGTAATGAGTTTATCCAAACCTACAACACCACTAAAGATCGATAAATTGATATATAGATAGATTGATAAATGAATCAATAAATATATGAAAAGATAGATAAATAAATGGATAGACACATATATAAATGGATGAATACTAGGAAGATAAAGAAAAAAATCGATATATAAATAATTAAATAAATAGATAAACATTTTTCTTAAGTTTCTTCCTACATTAATAAGTATTCGTAAAATATGAATATGGTTGAATAAAATTCTTTGCACATACTTATTGGGAAAGTAATAATAAAGGAAGTAAATTTTCAAAAATCTAAAATGAACTTATATACAGATTAAAAATTGATTTAAAAAAATCTTGAGAAGTTTACTCAAATTAGTTTTCACAAATTAATTTATACATTTTTTTTTCTTACAAGTCTTTATAGATAAGTTATTTAAATAAGTTGTAAGAAAATCACTATAGAATTGGACAGAAGCAGAATTAATAGAAATAAAACAAAAGAAATAAAGTAAATTTTACGTAAATTAAAATAATTTTTTATATAACTTAATTTGAAAAACTACTTTAAAATTATATGAATTAAATTATATATAAATTAGTTTTAATTCATAAGAAATAGTTTTATTTATGTTCTTCTTATAGAAACACCTATACAAAATCATCCAAACAGCTAAAAATGGTTTGAGAACAGAAATTAATTTTATAATTGGTTTAACATATGAAGACAAGACCAAGCAACGTTTTTCACTTTTCTTTTTCTCTTCTATTCTCCTCTATGTTAATTGAGTACACGTAAGGGTTGATACTGATACTAATGATTTTTTAAGCTTATATTATTGTGGTTATAATTTCTGTTCTGTGGTTAACAACTTTTAGAAAAGAAACTTTATAAGGATACTTTGAGACGAATTTCTTAAGACCAGAATTAAGAAAAGTTTAAAGCTCAATAATTAAAGTATGAGATAGCATACCACTATTCCATTATTCAACTAATCCCTTCACTATTATTGGAAAGTAACAAATGGGGTTATATTCACTGTCAATATCAATTTTAGTTGTATATTATTTTTTAACAACTAATCAAATTTGAACTTAAATGCTAGTGAATCGTTTACAATTATATATATATATATATATAAAGATTCATATTAAAATAATATTTTTATTATCATGATTAAATTACATGTGTATTTGGTGAGTACGAAAATATAACTCAATCCTATAAAATTATTTATAGATTAACATAATAACTTATGTATTATGAAATATTTTTGTTTAGTTGACGTGGAATCTCCAACAAATAATTATTATAGATGAATTGGTATGAATTTTTTTTCTCATTTAACCAGATTTGAATTAAAATTCTAGACATGTAATTGGGTTAAATAGTAGGAAGTGGTAGGATAAATTCTTTGTTTGGTGCTCATAGTGGTTTTAGCTAGCTCAAACAAGGTTGATTTTAATGATAGATATTGGTGGTATATTTGAAAAATGGGAGTAAACCTAACTAGTAAATAATAAATTAAATACAATAATAACATCAACCACCTCACAAATCGACAAAATCAAAATAGTTAACTATGGTAGGTTAAGTAAAAATTGCCCACATTTCTCTAGATTCAAGTCATATTTAAGAGTTTTTACATGTTTTTACTAAAATTAAAGATATGATTTAAGCTAAAGAAATTAATATTCATGTTAAGATATTTAAAGGTTGTATCACCAATTATAAATAGCCATTAACGGATACTTAAAAGTCATAGTTTAAAGCTTTGATGGAACGTTGGACGATGATGGTTGAAATTAAAATTTGTCTTTCATGGATTTTGGATTTAAGGTTGAGATAACATTTTATCTGACTTGATTCATTTAGATACTCTTTACCATAATGATTTTAATGATAACTATAATTTATGGATACTAAGGATTCAAATGGAAATCGTCGTGTAATATCCTAACGTTTGAGTTGTGTAATATTTTAACTATTATATAAATATTTATTATTTAGTTAAAATTAATTAAATATTTTTTTACATGAATTTTTTTTTATATAAAACATTAATTATAGCATAAACTTTTATTTATATATATATATATATTATATCTTTATAATTATACTAGGTAGAAAACATATAAGTTATCTACAATAATAAAAGTTTTATATCAAAATATAAGAATATTCATATATTTAATAACTTCTATGTATATCAAAACTAAGTTGTCTATGTCAACATTTTAAAAAAAATTATTTTTTCTAAAAAACTCTTACTGGACAGGTTATTTATCAACTTGTACCACATGTTGAACTTGTACAACATATACAACGAAAAACACAAAAAGGATGGATAGATTTGTAAATTTTAGTAAAGTTAACCTACAATACAAACAATGGGGTCTAAGATTTGACGACTCAATCTAACTTTATCAAACATATGGATACATATCTCACTTCTAATGTTCCACTATGAATATAAAAAAGTTATTTGGATAGTGATTTGGTAGTTGAATTTATTATTAAAAATATTAGTACAATCATAATTATTTTTCTCGAGAATATAAATCATTTTAGCTACTAACTTTAGAACCACTAGTACAAAATATAAAAATAATGATCTTTTATTTAATCTGTTTTTACGATTAGATGTTGTCATTCCAAACGTGATGACATTTTTTAAATTAACTTCATTTAAGAATGCGGCTATAACAAATAGTCGCATTCTTAAAACAGAGCGCTTTGTTTAAGAATGAGGTTTTACCTCTTAGCCGCATTCTTAAAACATTTTTTTTACCCTAAGACAAAGCGCGTCACTTACGCTTTTATAGTTCCTTCTCTGGCGCTTTCGTTCTCTTCATCTCTTTTGCTCTGGTGCTTCCTCTCGTCTTCCTCAAGCCTGCATTTGTCTTCTTCATGGCATTAGTAAGTTCGTTTCAACCTCTCTACTTCTTCTTCACCATTAGTTTTTGTATTTTTTTCGTTTCTCTTATGTATTTCTTTTCTGTCATCGTTCATTGCCTCGCTGGTGTTTGGGTGTTTAAAAATGACGAAAGCGAGGAAGCTAAAAAACCAATGGCAATAGAAGAAGACAAAGGCAGAGAAACTCGTTCGAAACTCTCACCTCTCGTCTCGTCTAACTACCTTTCGAGATCTGAAAACGCATTTTGTTGTTTATATGAGAGACAGAGAGAGATAGTTCGCGAAAGAGAAATTCGGAAAGGAAAAAAATGAAGTGTGAGAGCAAGAGTAAGTGGGTGAAACTTAGTTGCGTTCAATTTGAATATCTGAGATGAGAAAGGAGTGATGAGCAAAGAATGTAAGAAGAAAGACAAAGTGGTGTGTGTGTACACTGCAATGTGGCTATTATAAATGCGGCTATTTACCATAGTCGTCCTTATAACTTTGCATTTAAGAATGAGGCTAAATAGTCGCCTTCTTCTCTGTTGGACATAAGACTACGTGTACATCAAATGCGGTTAGAAAACTTTTGTTTTAAAGTGAAAATAGCCCCCCTCTTTTAACCTTTTTGCACCAGTGAATATAAATAATTGGTAGTTAAAACCTTGATAACTAATTAGATACAAATTTAAAAATTATTTATTAATGATAGAAATTACCCAATAATATTTTAGCCTCTAAAATAATATCTAATTTAGTCAATATAGTGTAATTATTTTTTATCTCTAAAATTGGTTTTTATTTAATGATTTTTTTAAAATATAAGTGTCACTATTATATAATGTAATGACTGAAAAACATTGTGCAAACAAAAATTTGGAAGGGACCAGAATCAACAAAAATATAACATTAAAAATGCTATGTTTATAATACAAGATGTTATATAAAAATGTGATGGTTATAAAAGTGTTATGAGATGCTTTGAAGTTGTTTGAGTCTCAGGGTTAATTAATTATGGATAGTGATACTTTGACCCTACAAACAGCCAAAAACATCTATTCTATATACCAATAAATTATTATTTTAATTATATTTATTTTATTTTTTAATTTAAAATATTATTATATTATTATAATTGGGTGTTTTAAGATATGTTATTTACTATTTGAGTGCTAACAAAAACTTTTCCTTATTATATTTTTAAGATACCTAATGGAGTGACTTGAAAGTTGAGAAGATTAAAAAGTAAGTTCTAGTAGGAAGAGAGAGAGAGAAAATCAATAAAGAAAACACATATTGGATTAAATGGGATAATATACATTATCCGAAGAACCATAGAAAATTAGGCATGAAAAACATTCCTACATAGAATGCTACAGTTTTAGCAAAATGGAGTTGGAATTTACAAAAAAAGAAAACTCTTCATTGTGGAGCAAAGGTATGATGTCCGAATGTGGAAGGGAGAATCGTGGGAGTGAACACACAAATAAATCAACATATAGTAATATACATATGTAGTCAAATGTGGTTGTGTAATGGAATATTTGTACAAGGTGTGTAATGAATTAGGATCCTAAAAAAAAGGTTATGCTTTTTACTGAAAATGGTCAAAGATAGAGTCAATTAGAAGAAGAAATGTGTTACTTCACAATAATGAGTTGAGTATCCCATTGATATTTAAACTCACACCCGCAATAACCTAAATTAAAAAAAAAAAAAAGTTTACTCCTATAACCTACATCTTAAACGAACTTCAAATTTTAATAGGTTGCACCTGCATGTTATACGAGCTTACCTGCATCTATACAAATATAATTAAAAATAGTTTTAATATAACTCAAACACATTTTAAGTGTTCCTTAAATTACTTTAATTAATCGTAAAAACAAATGAGTGCTAGTAAGAAAATTAAACAAAATCTTGAGTTTAAACAGAAATGAGCAGAAGTTTTTAGTGTTAGAATGGAAATAGAACATGTTAGAGAATGAGTTAGATCTTCAAATTGAAGATGAACCCAAAAATCTCTTTCGAAAGGTGAAGGTGATAACGATGTGAATCGGAATTGAATAAAGAACTTTGTTGAACTTTCCATTACTGAATTTCTTATATTGCAGGTTATATTGGTAGTTTGGCAGCCTAATACGCAACACTACTTGCAAGCATTGTTAATTATGTTGCATAGAGTGCTTAATGGCGGTGATGATTACTGTTGCGTTGAGTAAGACTCCATTTATTGTTTCAAAACCAGGGCACCATAGAAACATACAAGTAGACAATGTCATTGTTTCTCAGCAGTTAGTGGGGTCACAAATCCACTTATATATATATTATATTTTGATGAATGAAAACAGAGTGGTGAATGGAGTTCCATGCAGGAGGTGGAGTATCCAAACAGCTATGCTAGTGCCTGCACATAATGAAAGCACAAAAAACAACTCGCCCACCAATTACATAGTGGACTCAAATGCTTCCATCATCCCTTCACACCAACTCTTCTCTATAAATCTCAACACTAATAACAATATATCACCAATTCATCATTATCCCACAAAATCTTTTTCCAATGAATGTCAATTACTCTCTCCATTTCCCTTCAATAATTCTTTCATCAAAATTTAAACCTTTTTTTTTAACTATCTATTATAAATATAATTTTATTTTATAAAATTGATTTATAAGATAAGTTTTGTACATATTTATATACTGTAAAATATTTTTATCTATAATGGATGTGAGATTTTCAACACACTTCTTCGTATCGAGATTGTCAACTTGTCCGTATAACTATACATTTGTAGTGATCCAATAACAACTTGAAACTAACCCTAACTATCGTTAAGATAAACTCTACAAGATTATAATATCATATTAAGAAAAAATGTATTTTAAACCTCACTTTTACCGGATCGACAAATATAAATGGATTAATATATATTTTCATTCATCAAAATATTAATATATATTTTCATTCATCAAATCCACTTATAATATAAATCACTTATACTATAATTTGACATCCACCACAAAAAATAATTCACTTTTACAACTATTTTAATAATATAATAATATATATTAATATTTTAAATTAAAATATAAAACAAATTAAAATAAAATATTTATACTTTGAGTTGTACAGTAAATGTATTTTATTTTATGAGTGAGATAAAGTATCAGTCCTCCCTTATCTGATGCATTTTGTCTTCGCTTCATATCGCTCTTTTTAGTGTATAACTCTTTGTATGCAAACACAATTTCTCAATTATAAATCATCTAACTGACCCCACTCTTTGTCCAATAACGTGTTTAAAAATAATATGTTCTTGAATTGTCGATTTTTTTTGTCGACCTATCATTTCTTTTTGTGTTAGAGAAACAAGACACACAAAAATGTTCTTTATATATGCATAATTCAAAAGCCGATGACGTAAACCACTGAAGAAAAAAAAAAAAAAATTATTTGACACCTACTTTTTCATTGCTCCAAATTACATCTTCCATATTATAAAGGTTATGTGATGTGAAAAGGTATCTTTATCAATTAAAAAGGTGTAATTTGGAGTAAGAGGGTCAAAGTATCATTTGCTAAAAAAAATTTAATACAGAATCATGAACGATTAAAGCTACTTTAAAGTCAGTAAGTATTAAATTATTTAAAAGGTAAATAATTGAAACTAACCACAGATTCTCCTTTCCTTTAAGCCTCTGATTGGTATTGGATACTCATTTTTTTTCTTTATTTCTCTTTAATAAAAATATTTTAAATTTTACTTTATTTTCTTATCTATTTTCACTCGTATCACAGAATTCTACAGAAGTCGATTTGTTTTACGTTTGAACTCCGTTTACGAGCGTGAAATAACGGAGTTCGTGTGTGTGCCTAGTGGACGCAACTGATATACTCATAGCAGCAATAATTTTTTACAGCACCCTCTTAAGTGACGTGTCATTTTTCAATTGGAAGGGCAATACAAATAACCATATAAATACGAGCCTCTTACGTTGTATCATTTCATTCTCGTGGCTCAACAGATTAGTTATTAAGGTTGTTCCAGGAGCTCTACCAAGACATGGAGAACCAGCAGAAGCAAAGTTGGTTCGAAAAAGCAAAGCCTTTGGCAGCAGTGGTATCAATACAGTTTGGATATGCACTCATGGATATTATATCCAAAGCTGCAATGAACAAAGGGATGAGCAATTATGTGTTCGTCGTCTATCGCCATGCAGTTGCATTCTTTGTCATGGCCCCTTTGGCATGGTTTTTTGAGAGGTATATATATATATACCTTTCTACCTCTATGTGTGTTTGTTTTGTGTGTGAATAATTGAAGTAACACTGCATCGTTTTAACAGGAAAGTAAAGCAAAAGATGACACTGTCAATTTTCATGAAGATATTGGTGCTGAGCTTGCTAGAGTAACTATTTTCCTTCGTTGCTAAACACATTTAGCTCTTCTTTTTTAATGGAAACATGTGATAGTAACTTCAATTTTTTGGTTTGTGGCAGGCCAGTTATTGACCAGAATTTGTATTTTTTGGGGATGAAGTACACAACAGCAACCTTTGCCGTTACCATGACCAATATGCTTCCTGCTATTACCTTTGTCTTCGCTTGCATTCTTAGGTATAACTAACTGCATTAGTTCATTCTCTCCACTAATGGGAAAAAGAGAAACTAGCTTTCAAATATGGTCGAAAACCAATCAGATAAAGTGTTGCCGTGTTGGTTTTGCTTGCTTGCCAACCTGCTCAATCATAGAGATTCTAAGCTAATAAAATTACCACTTTTGTAAGAGTTTAGACATGCATTTTTTAGTTTAATTCAAGATTAGTTTTAAGATGATTGTTATAAAGACTAATGAACTTAACTTGTGCACCTGACAGTCTGTGATTTGGATAGTGTAAAACTCTTTTGCTCCTATTATTCATTCATTCTTTTTTTAGCTTAACACATCATTTCTGTGTGTATACGCTATGATAAAGTTAAGCAATTTCCGTTGTTCTGATCAGGCTTGAGAAGATAAATATAAGAAGTATACGCAGCCAAGCGAAGGTGGTAGGAACTGTAGCAACTGTTTCGGGTGCCATGATCATGACACTGATTAAAGGTCCAGTGCTTTTTGGGTCACACGTAAGCAATGCTCACAGCCAGAATAATGGGACTAGTACTCAACATTCAATGACAGGGTTCGTAATGATCACTATTGGATGCTTTTGTTGGGCTTCTTTCATGATCTTACAGGTAAAAAAAACATAACAATTTGATTCACAATCATGTATGTAAGTTGGTGTATACATGTATTTAATTGACACAACTTGATCTGTCTGTGTAGGCTATTACGCTAAAAACCTACCCTGCTACACTTTCTCTTTCGGCATGGATATGCTTAATGGGCACAATTGAAGGTGCTGCAGTGGCTTTAGTCATGGAAAGGGGCCACCCTTCAGTTTGGTCTCTAAAATTTGATATGAGATTGCTCTGTGCTGTTTACGCTGTAAGCCCTTTCAACCTAACAATTCTAAATATGACAAAAAAAAAGCACGTTAAATGCAACATGCATTGCATGGAATATAATATAAATACTATAATGAGGAAAATGACGTTACCAAGTGGCAACTTTATTCCTACATTTGTTGGGGTTGGCAAAATCCACTTTCTAATATAATGTTTTCCTCAGCACCCTTGTGAAATGAATAGAAAATTCAAAAATAAAAAGTATACAAAAAAAATGAGATAAATAACTTAATGGGAAAAAAACAAAGGAAATGAGAGAAGGAATGAAAAATATGAGAAAGTTGACAGTAAAAAGTATGTTTAGTAGAGGGTGATATTCTATCCGAAAAAGAGAACCCACTATAGTAATATAATATGTATTAATATTTTTTAAGTTAAAAAATAAAAGAATTAATATTTTAAACGAATTGCTTTTGGGTGTTAAACATCACTATCCAGTATATATACCCGCTTTTATTTTTCTTATTATTAATAATAATATACTAATATGTATTAGTATTTTAAATTAAAATAAATAAAAATAAAAATAATGAAAACATTAATATTTATTTTATCAATATAATACTATGTATTAGTATTTTAAATTAAAATACTAATATTTTAAATTAAAATACTAATATTTTAAATTAAAATACTAATATTTTAAATTAAAATACTAATATTTTAAATTAAAATACTAATATTTTAAATTAAAATACTAATATTTTAAATTATGGAATAAATGATTATTTTTGGGGGTATTAAATCATCACTATCGAGTATATATTTACTCGCTTTTGTATTTTTTCTTTGAAAATTGAGATGATCTCTTAAAATATTCCTAAGATAAGCTTAACCAAAGATGCACTAGTTAAGGTAATAAACATAGGAATTAAATCATGTTACTAATATAAGACTATAATCTCAACTTTTATTATGTAAGGTATTTTTCTACTTTCCTCTCATGCCTCTTTAATTAATAAAGTGACACATTATAGCAATTAAAATTGATAAGAGAAAAACTTTCAGTTGTTTAAACGTCACGTTTTAATCAAAGTGGAGCTGTCACCTTCAAATGGAAGTATAAACTTTGTGTGTGGTTCATTTCCTTCTATAGAGCTATGTTGTCAAGCTACTACTAATATTAAGCTAAAAAAAGAGATACAATTCCTTACGCCTTTAAGATATTATTCTCTAATTAAAATGAGATTTTCTTCCCAAAATAAATTCGATTTTTTCAATAATCAGTTAAATAAAGGTTAGAATTTAATGTAACATTACTTTTCAAGGTGAAAGATCAACTCTAATTGGAAAATAATACTAAAAATGTTAAATCTATTTTGTTCCTATTAGGAAAAGTTTTATCATAAATATCCATAATATTCTCCTATGTATTTTTTTTAATACATATTTATTTATTTAATTTAGTATGAGAATGACAAAATAGGGAATCAGACCAAAATCATTGATTCTTCCTTTCTTATGGTTTTAGAAGGTAAAAAGAAGAGGACATAAAATATTTGAGAGTCAATATATAATGTAAATTCTAATAGATTAAAACATTGATATGCAGGGCATAACCTGCTCTGGAGTGGGTTATTACTTGCAAGGAGTGGTGATGAAAAGTAGAGGCCCAGTCTTCGTAACAGCCTTTAGTCCACTCTGCATGATAATCGTGGCTATCATGGGCTTCTTCATTTTGGCTGAGCAAGTTTTCCTTGGAAGGTAATCATGAAAATGAAGTACCTGTGAATCTATGATATTTTTTAGTACCTATGATATCACATTAACCAGAACCTTACTGAAATCTGATAAATGTTGCAGAATGATCGGTGCCATTATCATTTGTTTGGGCCTATACTCTGTGGTGTGGGGAAAAAGTAAAGACTATAGCCCATCAGACCCAAATACTGAAGAGCCCATAGTGGACATGGACAATGCTAAGAAGGAAAATTACACTTGCTGCACTCACGGAGTCACCACTGCCACCAATTTAGGAAATGGAAACACAACTCCAAGTGAAGAACAAGTGTGAGGAAAAGTTGCCATTTATTTCAAAACTTCAACTATTTTAGGACATGTCTGCATGAGCAAAAGCAGCTATGTTTGTTCCTAGTTGTTTAATCTTCCACGAAATACAAGAACACAGATTTTAACGTGGTAGATAAGTAGCACATAGTAGTGAGAAATACATTATGGTTTTGCATATTATATGTCACAATGTAAGAATAAGCCCCTTCAGATTTCACATCATACAGTATTTCTACATTCATTCAGAAAAAGAAAATGGTAATGACTCGCTAAGAAGATGCCGACTCTGGAGTAAATCCACTGGATAAAAATGAATGAGCAAATCACAGAATATTTTGTTGTATTAATAATGAACTCGACAACATAATCAATTTACCTTCATGAAATTTATCGACTATAAGCTACCATGAATGATCCAATTTGCAATACATATTTCATTTTGTCTGGTAAATTCCCTACGATTTTCTCAAATGGGTAAAGGATTCAAAACCTATGCATATCGGTCAGCAAAAGGTGTATCAAAAGATGGCTCCTATGAAACCAACAAAGACTGTCCTATCTTGTAACTCAAAATTTCTCCTTTATTACAATTGCTTTACTTGTTTTGCACATATGTGCTGGAGTTCCCTGCTGCAGCCAAAAAAGATTCTGTAAAGGAGGAAGGAAAATCAAACGTGAGAAGGAGCATCTCGGATCAATACAAAGATATTAGACAAATCCAGAAAACACAGCGTAAAGGAACATGATAAATTACCTTTCCAGATGCAGAAGGATTTCTGATTGATAGGTGAACCAGTTACAGTCTGAATAACTTCAAACAGCATGCTCTGTGGAGTGCTCCTCAGCTCTTGTACAACCCCATAAATAGTTTTCCCATTATCAAAGTAAATGTGATTATTGGGGTGTTTTGTCTTGCAACCAGCATGTCGCTCAAATTCATATGCATTAATAACCTGGAAGAAATTTAATATTAGTCAGAGATAGCATTTTGGCTCAAAAAGGATTCTAGTACTCTGTGATAAGGATCAACCAAACTTTACCTTTGAAAAATTACACGAGTGACAACTGCACAAATACCCAGCACCTTTTATAACACCTCGAAGTTCCTTCTAACAAGCATAGGAAGAACCACACATGTGATGAAAGATAAGCTACTGTGAAAGATTAACTCATTAATACTAAATTTTACCTCCCGTGACCACGCTTTATACTTTACTGAGAGACCATCCAGCATACCGGTGGATAGCAAACTTCTGACATTTGAAGGGAAGTTGTTTGAAATAGCCTTTTTAGACATTTTTATCTCCTCTTTTGTCTTGAGAATATTTTCAGTTCCAGGTGCAGATGTCTGTGTTGTACTTGGAAGTAAATTAGAACTAGATGTAACCATCTCCTTCTCTTTCACAGCTTCTGACTTGTGTGAAAGTGCTTGACACATCAACAGTTCATACTCAGAAATGAACAAGTCTGAGGGTGTTGTGTCATCATCACGGCTACCAAAACATATGATAGTGCTCTCTCCATTATCATAGGATCGTGGAACAAATGGCACATCATTTCCCTCCTTGTGGTAGGTGTAATGAGATGATATAGTGCCATTGTCAACCTTATTGTACAACTGGTTGGTTAACATAGAATTGCCATGGGCCTTATTGTAAGCTTGAGCAATAGATATGACATTGCTATCCACCTTACTGAAGCCCTCATCCATTGATACCGTATTACAAATCTCATTGAATGTTGGATGTACAGATAAGCTGTCATTTCCCTTGTTATAGGATTGACCCATTGACATGAAATTGTTATCTGTACTGTCATACGAACCATTCATTGCTATTATATTGGCTCCCCCTTTGTTATAGTTGAGATTTGCTGACATGGAATTATCACCCGCCTTGTATAGACAAGGATTTGACAAAGTGTCACTAACTCCTCTATCATAGGGATTTTTTGTAGTAACAGACATGACATTCTCGGATCCCTTCACCTCGTTTACTCTGACTTTTCTAATTCCATCATAATTAAAAACTAAACGAGGATCTTCTAATGCAGTTGATATGGATAAACCAAACGAGGACCCACTCCCAAAGGGGTCCATATTATCCTTTCTTTCCACACTCAACTTATCATCCATGCTAACAGAGGGAGTATTTGCATCTTCAAAAGTCATATTTGCAGCATCTGGGCCAAAAATTTGTTCAGTAAAATGACCATTTAAAGAGTGAAATCCTGAGGAATTCCCCCAGGAAGGAACATTCGAGTTGAGAATTCCAGATAACAAATTGTTTGGAGCATCTACTGCTTGTTTCTTATTGGGAAGCAGATCCAAATTTGGGTCATCCATGAACCATGAACAAGCACGCTTGGAATCAATTCTAGAAGAATTGTCATTTGTCATGTCACCATCATTCAAACATCCAGGGCTCTTCCCCATCCAAAATGCTTGATTGTGGAACGACTGTCACACAAAAAAATCATTAGAAAGAGGCTCCTTCCTACCAAAGAATTTCAATGTAAAAAACCTTGCCACTAAATCGAACTATAGATACAACAAACTTTAGCATGCATCTGGTCACCAACAAGGAAAATGATTTATAAATACAAGTGCCATTAAGAACCATGAAAAGGCAAAAATACTGCCTCGCCTCCTCTTAAACCTCTACATCACATCACATTTTCTAAAGACACCTTAAATTATGACTGCAGAAAATGGATCTGAACCAAAAATGTAAGTACAAGATAAAAAAAAAAAGCTTTGCACATGAAAACACTCTCATCTAGCTCTAGATTAACACACAATGAATATGCATGCAAATACGATTATTTCAATTAAATTTCCTAATCGAGTCGCCATAAATTTAACCACAAATTCCACCTATAGTCAATTGCCACCAACAAAGAAAATAAAAAACAAAAAATAAAAACAGCAATTTTGACAAAGTTTTAGATTAGCTTAAAACTGCTTCATCCCCCCTCCCCCCCGGACCAGCTATGTAAATATTTGAAACAAAGCACAACATAAGTTGAAGATAAAACAAATGCATGTAGAAAAAGGATGCAGAATCAGCATAATCAATGTTTAGTGAATCATGCAACAAAAGGATATACTAATTGTAACTGGAACAGAATGGGAAAATTCCAAAGCAAGACACATTTTCCTTACTAGTAACACAAAGTTCCGATTGTAATTAAAAATGGAGCACAAAAGCACAAGCAGCAGCAAACAAATATTCCATGCAACGAAGCACAAGCGAAACATACCATTTCCCTCTTCACTGGTTACCAATAGATTGAAAAGCTATGCTGGTGTTTCCAATGAAGCTTGCCAATCAATAATGAGAGCTGTTTAATCAAGAAATTTGCCTGCAACCGAGCACCCCCAAAAGCAACTTAAACTAAAAACCGTTGCTTTAGTCGAAAATGGAACATGCAATGATAAAAACGGCATCTTTGGTGGGTGCAGAAGCTAATAAAAGTTGGGTGAAGAAAAAATAGGAAAACTCACATGTCAGTGAAAGGATGAAGCCGAAAAGAAGAAAAAGAAGAGCATTTGCATCGGTTTTGATTTGATTCTGGTAGCCTAGAGAGTGGAAATGCGTTACTGTGAATGAAGCAATGAAGCTACGTTTGACAGAAAAGGGTTGTGAATGATGCGAAGCAGAGGCACACGGTAAGATCGGTAAGGGGAAGTAGAAAGATATTGAAGATTTTGTGCTTGTCGGAAAAGTTAAACCGTGGTGCTCCGCACGATCGCATCGTCACATTAAATCTTTGCCGTACACGTGGCGACATCGAGTTCTGTGCGTCAGAGGTTCATCATACGCCGGCTGCTTCGCCTCCCCTTACCTTCTCAATTCTTTCAATTTTATTTTTTAAAAAACTAAAAACATTTATTTCGTATATTTACTTTATTCTAATTAAATAAATTATAATAACACTTTATATTAGAGATGTTTTCATGCGTTAAATATAACAACTTAATGTATACTTGAAGTTTAATTAAAAATATTCATTTTAAGTATTTAAAATATTTTTAAATTTTTGTTTGAGTATTATAATGTTTAATTGTTACTTTCATCTTTCATCTTTTCATTTTTAATTGTGTCTATCAATTCATTTGTTTTATTTTTAATTTTTTTAAATTTTTTGATCAACTTTTTTTTTTCTCTTCCAATTATTTTCTTAATGAAAAAAAATATTTTGGTAAAAATAAAAAATATTTTAAACAATTATTAAATAAATTTTATTAATAAAAAATAATTGAATATATCCAAATTTGTGAGATACATAAATTTAATACAAATAAAAATATATAATTTATTTTTAAATAAAAATACAAAAACATTTTTTTATTTAAAATTCTTCATTTATATATATAAAAAAATCATATTAAAAGAAATATTATTGAATCTTCATTTAATTAAATAGAATTTTAGAAGAATAAATTGTATTACAAATATTTTTATTTTATATTATTAAACACATAATAATATTAACATTTTCCTCACCCAAAATTATAACTATAAAACAAGAAAATAATAATAAAATATTCATCAAAATTCAGAAGGCATCTATTTGTTTGTTTGAAAGGTATTTTACATAGAATTAAATATAGAAAAGTCTCTTTCACATTCAAAATTACATTTGTAACCAAAAGGAGACAGTATAATAAAGATATTATCATATTCCAAGTGTCTTAAATGATCAAAACTATCCTTTTTGTGAATACTTTTAATTTCAAGTTTTTTGCTGTGCATAAGTTTAGCCATAAATGTTTTTTTCTAATAACTTTTTTCTACTTTATATAATTTTCCATGCATACATGTTTTCATACCACCCTCATTTCATTATACATCATCCAAAATAAAATATTTTATAAGAGAATAGTGTGTATATTAACCTTTGGTAACACATACTTTTTTATATATAATAATATAAATTAGGAGTAAAGTTTTGAATCATATATTTAAGAGATAAATTTATTTATCACTTATCATTTATTATTTATTATCTATACTACACATGATGTTTCGTATAAAGATTGTAGTACCTGACACAAATTTTATTACACTACAAACGTTATCTAAGTTTTTTTATTATATCAAATGTTTTTTTTCAAAAGAGTACAAAAGTATTACTACTTGAATTTAACTCCTTAACAATATGAAGAATATAAATATATTTATCATTCAATACTTAGTAATATAAAATATCTTAGTCATTAATTATAATATCTTTTTTTTTTAATTTTAATTAATATTGCATTCAAAATATATATTAGTAAGATTAAGGAATTTATTTTTTAACAATAGAACGAAATTAAATATTAAGTCATCCATATAATTAAGAATAACCCTTTTAGTATTGGTTATATAACATACTTTAGTAGTTTATTTTAACTCCCTTCATATAGAAAGAATGTATATATATTTATTTTGTAAGTAATGATTTTTTTTTAAATGGAGATTAGAATCGTACTACATATTATGTATAAAAATATAAATTTTCAATTATTCAATTTATTTATTTAAAATTTATGCAATTAGATATTAACTTTTTAATTGTAAATATTTTTTATTTATATGTAATAGTAATTAATAAATTTATTCAAAATACAATATGTCATTGAGTATTAATCACAATGAGATATCATGAGATCAACATTTCAATGTAAATATTAATTAATAAATTTAATGTAAATATGATATACACAATGGATAAACATTATATATTTTTTGTTTTTATTTGATTTGATGTAATTCTCATTTGGTTTAATTCTCATATACATGGTTTCACATTAATTAACGATGAATTCAACTGTATTAAAAATATTGGTAGATACTTATTACATCGTATTAATTCATATTTATTTTGTTCCATCTGTTTTCAATATTATGTTCTAGGATTTAAATATCCTCTGAATTCAAGGTTATAACTGATATTATAATTTATTGTATTCTGACATTTGTTTTTATTGTTTCTTAAACTATGTGCAAGTTAAAAGATTCTAAAACATCATCTATGTTGGTAGCTTTTATAAATAATGTAAATTTGAATTTTAGTTTTAAAGGACTTATAAACAATTTTCATTATGATTATTTGAAATAGAATTTCATGTATAAATTTGTTTCTATGATAAAATAAAGCATTTATGCAACAATGTTAAATTTTCACAAATGATTTTTTTTAATTGATTATGAACACAGTCTTATATATTTATATAAAAAAATTATATAATAAAACTTATCAACGGATAATTTTAGGAAAAAAAACTTTTCCACCAACAATAACTTTAGATAAAATATTTAAAGAAATAGAATTTTAATTGAACTAAAAAAGAAATAGTTTTAAATCTATTTATAAACTTTTTAGAAAACTTTTTCATTAGTCATTTACTTTAAAATTATATCACTATTAATCATAAAATAAACATTTAAGTCTATTTAAAAAAATTAAAATAGTTTTTAAAAGTTACTCCCATAGTCCCACTAAAATTAAAATTTAAAATTATTTTAATAACTGCAATCAATATCTTATTCTTTAAATTGATTTTACTAAAACAATCTTATCTCTCAATAATTTGATTATTTGAACTTAAACAAAGAAAATAACTAACTGTATTGTTCGATCGTAAGAAGATGTCAATCGTTTAGCGATGGTTCTAATAACAAATATTAACTTCTAAAAATTTACTTAAAATCTATATGTTGGCTCGAAAACCTATTTTAACATCGGTCTAGTGTAAAATATTCAACTGTATTAAACTGTATTTACATTTAAATATGTCAAATCGAATAATAACTTAAACATCGAATTACCTTATACTAAAAAAACACATATTCATGTCGGAACTCAACGGTGATTCAAAGAGATTAAGAACCTTTTCAACTATTTTGTAAGCAGATAAACTAATTTAATTTTTTTTAACCACGTACATATTATTCATTGGCAAGGAAAATAATTAATACGGGAACTTTAAGCTTAAATTTTGACTTTTTATAAACAATGTATTAGTACATATTATTCCATTCCTCGAAATAATAACTAACACCATCTAAGACTTTAAGCACAGTTTTGGACTTGTTTGAATTAAAAAAAAAACTAATTTAAGCTATTTTTATTTACAAATCTTCTTTTCAAACTTCTTACTTCTATTTTTTATTAGTTTCTTTACAAAAAGTTTTAGAATACAGTATTTAAAATTTTAAATTAAGAAAAAATTAAAAATCTAAATTAATATTTTTCGTGTTTTAGTTTAATTTATAATAGATGGTAAACTCTAAGATAATTAAACCAAACATTGAAGTTTATTTTGGTAGAAACCAATACATTAAGCTATTACAAAGTGGGATCTCCAACATAAGCCAATACTTCTCATTCAAACAAAACAAAAAAATAAATTAACACCTTACTTAATAATTTGTACTATAGAAATACTATTTGTAAAATAGTATTTTTTTTTAATTGTTCTCGTAAAAAAGGACTGAGAAAAATTCTACCTATTGAACTCTCTCACTCAGTTAGTACGTGGTCTCTTTCACATGGTCTCTTTCACAGCTCATGCTCATTTACTCTAGTCAATTTCTCCTTTTTTCCGTAGGTTCTCGATTGGGAAGATGTCTGCAAAAGATGTTGCGACACTCAAGTAAGTATTTAGTTTTTTGTGTTCGGTGTAATTAATGCACAATAATAACATACTTTTTTCTTAAAAATTGTAATGATTTATATGTTTATTATGGACCCGTTGTTATTGGTAGAGTAACATATTACCTAATGTTTTCATACGATTTAAGAATGTTAATCTCTTTCTGATTTTAATATATTTTGAACATGTCGACAATACTGAATACCGAAACTTATAGATCCGTCAAATTCTAACCAGAAACAATATCTCTACTTTGATGTAAAACTTTTTAGAGGTTCTAAAATATAACTTCTCTAAACAATGATCAAAAAAAAATATCAGAGTTATTATTTATTTTGAAATTGAATTACTTTGTCTTTTGTCTTTTTTTGTGTTAAAAAATATCTTAATTAGTTAAGAAATAAAGACGTATATAATTGTAAAGTGGACCAAAGTCTACATGCTACCAGAGTTTTCAACCAAACTATTCACTTTTTTTAATTAAAAATAAAAATAAAAAATAATTTAAAAATATTAATTTTTGTATGATATTTAAATATACAAATATGCAATAATAATATTGTAACTTAAATTATTAACATTTATAAATTAAATTATTAGTTATAATAAAATAATTTAATAGGTAAAGATAATAAAATTTATATAATTAAAAACATTAATTAATTGATTAAATTCATAAAATATTTATATGATTAAATATGTTTTATTTTAAATTAATAAAAAATAAACTTGTTGATTTACTTGTCAATAAATTTTGAGTTCACTTAATCACGATGGGTGAATCGTTTTATCTCGTTTATGACGGATAAAAAAATTGAAATAACACAAAATAAGTTAACATGTGTAAAAATAAAAATGTGTTTTCATTCTCCTATATGGAAATCTGATTTTGTTTCAACACGTGAAAGTAGAATAGAAATGAAAAAAAAAAACCTTAAATATATTTTTAATCTTTATAAATCAACGCATTTTAATTTTAAAATAATATTTTTCGTTTTTATAAAATGATAGCTTTTGGGTTTCTTACAAGATGCAGGTGGAGTTAGGGAAATAGAGGGTACCAAATAGCACTTCCCCAAGGTTAAGTAGGGCCACACCTGTATGCTCATTCGATTGGACCTTGCGTGCCCAAATAATTGCTTCCTACACCATATCATTCCACCAAATCCACCAAATCCAGTGGAAAAGACGAAAATATCCTTAATGTATTATTTTTTGTATTGCGGATTTTTTTTATCTAGAATGGCCTTTTAATTTTTGTTTCCGGATTTTTATGTTCGGAACACAGAAAACCCGAATCTACTTCTCTAGAATATATTATTTTTAATTCTGGATTTTCATATCTAGAATAAAGGATATTTTTGGAATTTTTAAAATATGTTGGGTGCAGGTTCAAAAATATTGGGTGTAAGAAGAATTTGCCAATATGTTTACCCAAAAATGCGTTCAAATATTTAGGTAGCAAAAGCAATTTATAATTAATAATCAGTAATTATTAATAAAGCCAATTAATGTTGACATTAGAACAGGGCGGGATAAGTTCTGAGTGGAGGCCTATGCAAGAGAAAATATTGCGAAGAATTAACATTCTAATTTAGATTAAAAATTATTTAAGGTAAAAATACTGCAAATAGGATAAAATTCTGATTTATATGATTTAATCTCTTAAATATTAAAATATATTGAATACACAAAACAAAATTGTTACGAAAGCTAAAACTTATTTAAGCATTTATTATTTTATTAGGAAGATTCCGAATGACAAGTATCATACTACGCTGCTATAGATTTTTTACACAACAAAATTCGATACACTGTATTGAACAACGACAGCAAAAGTAATAAACAAAATGATTTACAATTTTCTTCAAATGGCGCTCAAACTAGAAATCATCCTTTGTGAACCAAAACATTTGGAAGATAGTAGTAACCTTGTAGTTCACGAAAAGCTCAGCAAAAAGAAGCTTGTTACTCTCTTTCTTCACTCCAATGCTCTCCCTCTAATCATTGCTAGCTCTACACAAAGATGTCACATATTTTTAGCTTGGGTAGCCAGAAGGGTGCATGCATGCCAAAGTGGCAATTGCAAAGGCACGCATGTGAACTTTTTACACCATAAATTGAATCCTCTGTTCCAACAACTACAAAAAAAGTGAGGAACACAGAACCCGAACCTTGTCAGGGCACACCGCGAGCTGCGGCAACTCGATGCTCGTGTCACATTCTTACTTTACTTTCTCGAAAAGTGGTCACTGCTCACCACTTAGTGTATATATAGTATCCTATTCCTGTGTACTAACTCAGAACCCTGCAAGTGCGGTGTTTATGTTCCCTCGTTAGTAACAATAGTTGTTCTTCTGCCTGAACTTTAGCAAAGCAAGACGAGGACAAGCCAGCGTTTGTCAAGGTTCTGGAGGAGCATGACCTTGACATTGAGATTGAGCTACTCTCTGATGGAGCAATGCAGGAACTTAGCTTCGTACATCTCTTGTCCACATGAACCGAGAATAGTGAATACACTGGTCTGTGGTCTGAGAATTTGGACTCTCCTCTCACGTACCATAACTGCTCCACTCCTTCTCCTTTCCACAGAATTCGATCGCACCTTTTGTTTTGTCCCACATAAACAACTTCACTTCAGTTCTCATCATTCATCAATGAAACATAACTAGAACAACAATGTGTACGATGATGTTGTTCCACCACATGTCATCATTTGTTACATCAATGCTTAAAATGTTTTATAAATAATGATTCTGATTCGTTAACTATGTAAAAAAAATATCATTACTGAGAAGCAATTTGCCTGGCTGGCTCTGTGCATGATAATAAAAAAAATGAAGGTCGGTTATTGCAAACCTGACCTCATTTAACTTAGTTAATTCAAAAGAGAAGTGTTTGATTAAGACGGGGTTTTGTTATGGTGAGATTTTTAGATTGGTGGATGATAATTGGTGGAGGTTTCATGTGGTTTATATAAAACTATATTGAAAAGGATGATGATATAGAATATACAGTGTTTCCCCGCGACCCATCATTCACTCACCATTTTGGATTATGTCATAAAACGTAGCCAATGATTTTACTTTATTATTGCTTAAATCACTTGCTTATATGGTTGACTAATTCAGAGCATTAAACAATGCACAGTTGCGAATATATTATACAGCACAGGGAAATCCTTTTCAGAGGCTGGTTCATAAAGAATTGCAAATGGTATTACATTACGTACCAACCAAGTGAAGTTGCTTAATTATGCGTAGCATGGTTGAAAATTATGTTCAACTAGAGATATCTTAATCGCAAAAGGTCATCACTGAACGTCACAGCATATGCAAAACAGACGGCAATAATGCACATGATCTAATGACATTCCCATTGTGGATAAGAAGAGTTTTGGCTTCAACAAAAAGGTTTAAAGCTTACCAAGCCGGTGTTCGTCGTTTTTCCTTGGACTTGTTGGTTTGAGCAACATACTGGTCAGAATCAAATAAGTATTTGTAAGTTGGTGCAAAGTATATCTTCCCTTCCTTCCACTCTTTGAACACTCTACCAGCTCTTTGCTCTATCCTTAGCTGTCACAAGAGAATGAATAGAACAAAATGGTAAGACATAGACAAAAATATTATTATACCTCACGCATTTAAGAACATGTCAAGTAAGAACACATAAACAAAATAAATGGTAATATATATAATTACCTGATCCTTCTCTAACAGAGCCTGCCAATCATTCTTTTTCAGTAGTTCAAGTGTATCATCATAACCAGCAGCAAGGCGATAATTCAAATCCCCAAGCCAAATAATCTTACTGCAGATACCAAAAAATTTAAAGGGTCATTTAGTAACTAAAGGTAATTGATAGATTATTTCTCAAATTGGAAAGAAAGAACATACTCATGCTCTAATATGGTTTCAGGAGGGAGTGGTTGACCAGGAGCTTTGAATGAGTGAGAAAATTTAGTTTTCTTTAGGATCTCTGATACGTCCAAATTTCTTCGTATCTCGTCACCCTCCTTCTCTCCAGAGGCCAAGTGGGTATTAACCAAGCAAAACGTCGTGTGGTACAATGTCATGCTGATTGATACTGAACCCTGTTGAATTAACCAACAAAAACAAAAGTGATAAGCAACCACATACATCATCATTCTAGCTAGCTAGTAGAAACTCTAATGCAAAATGGTCCCATTGCAAAATCTAATGCAAAATTTAATTTTTAAAAAAATGTTCACCCCTAACATGACATGGGAAATTAACAAGACTGAATAATATATGAAAGGAAATTAGAGGAATGAACCAACCTTATTTCCTAGATAGCCCATGATGCCTCTACCAACGGAAGACACTTTTAAATTGGTGACATGCTTGTAAAGATCCTCACGTACCCACACGCACAAGAAGATACCCACCATTTGTTTACTTGCTGCAAGGCAATAATAATGCTCTTGTTCTTGTTCATGTTCACTTGAGCTACATAATAATGTAGGAGAACTTTCTTCACTCGAGCTTGTGTTAGAGTTCAAGGCTTCACGAATCAGAGTGAGCCACTTTGTTGCTGGGCCACTGTCCTCTGGCCCAAGCACGTTCCCTGGGTTTAGAGGTATAATTTCTTGGAACCTAAGGTGCAATGTAGTGAAAACAAAATTTAGTATTTTAGATTATTCTACAATCAACACAAAGACATCAATTTGTAGGAAGTGATGGAGCAAAATGATTTTCACATGGACATTATTTCAAGTCCCTAGAATTATCAGGGGCAAAACAGTCAGCTGAGAATGGCCAAAAGCTAAAACGCATATGCACGTTATTATGAGCTGTGAGCATGTTTGGTTTGCGTGGATGGCGTGGTTCATCCAGCGAAGCTCATCAATTTAACAAAGGTTTCACTAGTATGGTTCAAGGTTTCTCGCATCACTCCAAAACTTGCTACATGCAAAGTGCTGGTAGTTATTTACATGAAGGGAGTTATTTAAAAAGTAAGATTAGAACCTGTAACAATTGATTAAAAAATTGCCATGCAGTCTAATACAAAATACATATTTCAATTCAATTTGAAGAAAGTAATATTTATGTGCCTAAGGTTAATTTTGAATATAAAGCTTCTGTTTTATATACACGAGCTAATTATACGAGAAGAAGGGTAAAATTTGTCAGTTACATTTTTGGCCATAATTTACTCTTCTGAGATAAAGCCTCTGAGGTGTTGAGACTTTGGAGTCACCACCATAACCAATAATAAAAGAATTAGAGTTGTGAAAACTGACAGCGTAATTATGAGTACAGACTCTGCACTCCTTGAAGTGAGTAAACAAGGAAGTTTTCACAAGAGGAGTTGTATAAATTGGAAACTGGTATTGGTAGTATCAACAAAGAAGGAAGAATAGAATAAAATAATATACCCAATGACATAGATATCAGCTGGTGAAGGCAACATCAACCAATCCCTCAAGTTCAATCCTTCGTTGGGTGACTTCCCTCCCACATTCCACGTCCCCACGAACATCCTACAAACCCATTCACAGACAACACCCTCGGTCATCTTTTCCAACTCAACAAAATTCTATAACCAAAATTTCACTAAAAACTAGCACTAATTTTAGTTCCTAACACATAACATATCACAGTTATATTTCAAACAAGCATGATGGATATGTTTACCTAAGGTTGAGCGTGTCGATGTCACTGACCACTGGAGTCTCCTTCACTGATGCGGAATGTTTCAATTCGATTGTGGAATCCATCTGCCACCCCTCTTTGAAAAAATCCAAATAACCATAATCAGTACTAAAATAAACAAAAAAAAACACTAATTTATGTTGTTTTTTTCAAAACAAGAGACCCTACAAGAAACCTAAAACCGTGTGGCTTTGCAGTTGCAGGTACAGTGATCATAGGCCAAATTGAATTCCAGAGAATTAGCCACCCACGTGGCAGATTCAATGGAAAACATCCCTGATGGGACCCAGGGCCCCGGTAACAAATTTCGGGCACCCTTATCAATGTCACTTCCTTTTGTTCCATCACCATGTCTAATCACACTACACTAACCCATCTACCACCAATCTGTCCCTCGAATTGCTGAGAAATCCACGTTTTCACCCCCAAAAAAATCAAATCAGAAGTTCAAAACTGTAGGGGGAAAATTAATAGAAGGAAAAACCCGAACCGGATTTTACCTGGTAAAGAGTAATCTGAGGGAAAGCTATCACCGTTGCTCCTTTTATTGAGCCACTTTCTCACATTAAAATTTGGCCATGAAGACTGTAACCCGAAAATGAGAAAAAAAAAGGGGGGGGTGAGAGTGAGAGAGATCATAAAGAACATGTATGACCAAAAGAAGAAGATAGCAAGGACATTTAGGTTGGTTGTATAGTGCAGACATACCTTGGATATCTTCTTCTTCAAATTCGTTGTCATTGTTTTTCTCCAACTGAACCAAATAAGACAACAGCAAATGATCAGGAACGATAAAATGGCATGAGCACGCAGGTGCCGGAGGTTAAAAAGCAACAACAGCGATTATCTAAATCCATGTGGGGATTTTATACAATTAAAGTTGGAAATTTTGGTAAGTCATCAAGGGAGAAAAAACAACAAAATGGGTCTGCACATGAGAATTTTGTTTTTCTTTATTGTACGAGAAAACTAAGTTTATTGTTTGAAATGCTATTAAAGTAGTTTTGAATAGTTTTCAACGGCAATATTTAAGACCCAGTTGCAGGGGAAACGGAGACAGCTTCTGAGTAATAAAAACATTAAAAAAGAAAACGAAATTGGGTTGTGTTATAGAATATACCAAAAAAGAGAGAAAGAAAGAGCTTAGAAAAAAGGCTAGGTGCATCTTTCTCTTCTGTTCTGAGGAATAATAATATCTCTTTATTAGAAGCTCCAGTTTTGCGCTTTACAGGTAAGAAAAACAGTGCGTGGATGAACCAAGCATCTGTGATCACATTCAACGTTCGTTCAAAAAGCGAAAGTTTGCGACTTTTTTCAAGGCAAAACCTGCACACTAACTGGGGTTGTCTGCATCCAAAACTAGAAGATCGAAAAAGAAGCGGCGTGTGAGAATGGATGGAAACACATCAATCAAACTGGACCCGGAATAGGGGTGGTGAAAACGAAACGAGGGACACCAAATCCGAAGACTTTTCGAGAACGCGGAAAGAACAAAAAACAAAAGAGAAAAAAAGCATGGCAGTGATAGAAGCAAGACAAGAGCATATAACAAAAGAGAAAGTGGAATATTATAGAGAAGTGAAGTGGGTCAACGGCATTGGTTATTGAAGTATAGTGTGTGAACAAATGAAAGACTAAAACGATGAAAAGCACTTACAAGAATTGAGAAGAATGGTGGTTTTTGGTGTGGGGTTTCAGTGAAAATGATTCAGAGGAGAGTGTGGATATGAAAGAGACTGGTTATAGTCCCTTCCCGGTTTTGATGCTTCCTTGATCCTTCCCCTTTGATAATGATGGTGAAGGGTGAAGATTGAAGAGTGAAGAGAGGTAACACATAAAGGTTTTTTGTGATATATAACACTGTTCTGTAGCTTCTATTCTAGTTTCTTTGCCTTTATTGGTTTGTAGGGAAGGAAAGGTGGAACTCAGAAAGAGATACAGAGGATGTTTTCTTTTGGGGGCCTTTCTTGGAAAAGCCTTCCTTCCATAAACAACATAAATTAATATCTTTCCCACTCCAAATTACTGGATAAATATTTACTTATGTAATTAAAATAAATAAATATTTTTTTTTTAAAAAAACTTCATTATCTTTTCAATCTTGTTACTCATTTTATTTAAGCTGGTCCCAGTTAATAAAAAGTTTAATTAAATATAACAATTTTTTATCCAATTAACATTAACAAATAAATGTTGATAATTTTAATTTAAGCATGATGCAATTTATGGTCAAGACCTAGTGGAAATTTATAAAATTAACATGTTAATTTTACAGAAAAATTGGTTATAGTGGTACATTTTAAGATTGAGAGACTTAGTATTAAACAAATTATATTATTACATAAATTAACATTTTATTAATAAAGGAATAAATAAGATTAAAAGATAATTATGTCTTTTTAAATATATAATGTATATTATAATTCAGATTTTAATAAATAAATAAATAAATAATTTCGAATGTATGAATTATATTTTGAATGTACAATGACTAATGGTTTTATTCAAGGTTGTTTTTAAGAGTTTAAATTTAAGGTTCATTACAAGGGATCAAGGTGCAAGAGGAATTAAGTTTCCCCGTATGTTAGAACTATTCTTTTAAAGTTTAATGTTTTTATTTTTCTCCTGCATTTTTTTTTTCAATTTAATATTATTATTATTAAAGTTTTTAATTTGGTTTAATTTTTAAAATTACTCTATATATTCCATTCTTTAAATATTGAAAATAATGGATGAAAGCAACATCCTTTTGATAAGGCTAGTAATGCCCCCAAAATAGCATATATATATATATATTTATATGCATACATCAAAACTAATAAAATATATACTTTATACATTACTTAAAAATACATATATTAAACAAAACAACTAATGATAATATTTCCAATTCTAATTATCCATGATTTATTTATATATCATTAGTCACTTTAAAATATAATAAAGTAAAAATGAATTGACTTTTTTAAAACTATAAATATTAAATTATCATCACATATTCTAATATCATTTAACAAAAAAATCACATACATACTAATTTAGATAACATAATCATCAATTGTTTCAATAAAATTAAGGTAATTTTTTCATATTTTTGCGTAATTTTTTTTATATATTTACGTCTTTTGTCAAAATATTTCTATTGTCAAATTATTCATATTAAATAAATATTAAATATATGTTTCACTATAGACTATCATCATCACAAGTAATTATCATATAAATAATTGTATATGCAATTATCATCACATACTATATTATAGTATTAGAAACAATTCAAAAAATACATACATACTTAGTTTAGATAATTACAATAAGTATCAATGGTATATCCAATTATATCACATTTTGATGTTTTTCAAAAATTTATTATTAAATATGTTTCACCAAAAACTAACACCTAATTCATCAGAAGCATTATAGGAATAATCTACCTATATTTATTTATGTTAAGGTGGTTCATTATAGATACTTTATAAAACTAGATGTATGAACCTTCTTCACTTTTTCACCACCTCCTAAAATCTTAATTTATGGTGATTTAGATTATTATTGGAATAAAAAATATTTATTTTCCTTAATAAATTTATCTACTTAATATTTCAACCACAATAAATTACGATATTGTTTGGTACCTACACACAATCATAATAGATCACAATATTATTCCAAGCATTCACATAAATACACCAACATGTATATTCACACACACTTACACTAATGCATACATATAACACATACATTATTAACATTTTATGCCAAAACCATATATGCATGTCACTATAGCAAAAAATATATTGCTTAAGTTACTTCATGTCACTTTTTGATACCTTCTATAAAGGAGAGATAATTTATTTAGCCTCTCTCTTCCTCAAAAGTTTTTTTTTTGCCTAAGGAACCAATTTTAGAGGAGAGAAAACTAACATTTCCTCTCTTAATCAAACACGTCACTTGATCACTTGAAGGACATGTCTAGTTGCACAAGTCATCAAATTTTAGAATACTACCAAAAAAATTCAAATTCTTCATCATGAGTGGTTAAAATTTCGGAGAAGAAATTTTTTTTTAACTTCTCTCTCATTCAAGTTATTAGTTTGATAACTAGCATATGTCATTTGAGTGACGATGAAGTCACTTAATAAATAATTATTAAATGCTTTGAGTTATCACAACGTCACTTAATAAATAACAATAAATGCAATCAATGATTTTGAATATCACTCACTCGAGTTGTGACTCGATGCTCAAATGAGATATATAGAAAAACATTATATCAAGACATATTCATACAAAAAAAAAAATACTCGTCATTGTTTTTTTATGCATGTTAACATATGTAAAAGAACCAAATATAGATGTTAAACACCCAATAATACAATACAAGAAAATTATTAAATATAAATTCATTTTAGAGACCAAAATAATTAGTTACTATTTGACTAAATTAAAGACTATTCTATAAACTAACGAAATTATTGGTATCTAAAATAGTTTATATTATTAATAAAAAAATTATAAAATAGTTAATTTAGAATATAGATTACTCCCAATTTAAAAACTATTTTATAAATTTTTATTAATAATAGTTTCTAAATTGATATCGAAATTAGCTATCAAGTTTCAACTACTAATATTTTAGATTCTTGATGAGTCTCTAAAAGATTAAGAGAGACAAATTTAAAATGTAAAATGTGTAGTAACTAAAACATTTGTAGCTAATGGTTAGATACCAATATAGAAACTATTTTATAAATTTGTATTATTAATAAAAACTGTTTTATATGCCACAATATTTTTTTAATTTATAAAATGCTCTCTAATTTAAATATAGAAATTATTTTATAAAATTTTATTATTAATAAAAATTATTTTATATACTGTAATTTTTTTAATTTAAGAAATGCTCTTTAATTTAGTTAATATAATAATTAATTATTTTAATTTTTAAAATTAATTTTTATTTAATGATTTAAAATTTTAAGGCTAATTAGGTTGATAGAAAAAAAATATTTGATTCATTCTAGTTTAAAATATTTATTTATTACAAATTTTAGGGATATAAAATAAACATTTATACTTTTATATTTTTACAGCATTGTATATATACTATTAATTAAATATTATAAAATATTAAAATTATAATATTAATTAATCATGGTTAAGCCAATAAACCACGAACCAGTATTTTTGTTCGTTTCCAATGGCCTAATTTTTATTTTTATTTTATAAAATTTTCGTGTTAGGCATCACTATGCAACTTGACATCTCAGCTAAGCTGACACCTCAAGTAACAACAATCATCTGCCATCACATGAAAAAAAAAATATTATTGAAAAAAAAAAATACAAAAATATGGGGGAACTAGACCAAAACCCATATGTTAACACAAACGATACATATGTAGATTATACCTATTCATAAAGAATTCTAAGAACAGACTAGCTGGGAGTCTATTATACCAATGAAAAGATTCTCTATGAATAAATCCTAAATTAGCCAACTTATCAGCACACGCATTCCCTT